>Ga0210400_10000034_pt1 | contig 253255 bp, 264 predicted proteins | sample IncBWH26MmetaG_FD_155456 | JGI IMG/M metagenome (GOLD analysis project Ga0210400, IMG submission 155456) | Forest soil microbial communities from Barre Woods Harvard Forest LTER site, Petersham, Massachusetts, United States - Inc-BW-H-26-M | ecosystem: Environmental > Terrestrial > Soil >... | reverse complement strand
TGGTCAACGCGCTCGCCGAGCGGCTCGAGGTCGAGGTCTACAAGGAGCACACGCTCTACCGGCAGAGCTACGCGCGCGGCGTGCCCCAGGCGCCCATCGAGACGGTGGGCCGGACCGACAAGCAGGGCACCCTGGTGCGCTTCTGGCCGGACCCGCTGGTCTTCCCCGACCGTGACTTCTCCTGGGAGGTCGTGGCCAACCGCCTGCGCGAGCTGGCCTTCCTCAACAAGGCGATCACCATCGTGCTGCGCGACGAGAAGCTCGGCTACGACTACACGTTCTACTTCGAGGGCGGCATCCAGGCGTTCGTGCGCCACCTCAACGCCAGCCGCAACGTGGTCAACACGCGGCCGATGTACGTGGAGCGGGAGATCGACGGCAACGTCGTCGAGATCGCCGTGCAGTACCAGAACACCACCTTCACCGAGCACGTCCTCACCTACGCCAACAACATCAACACCGAGGAGGGCGGCGCTCACCTCACCGGGTTCCGGACGGCTCTGACCGCAACGCTGAACAAATACGCGCGCAAGGCGGGCATCCTCAAGGAGCAGGACCCCAACCTCACCGGCGACGACGTCCGCGACGGGCTCACCGCGGTGGTGTCGGTGAAGTTGCAGGAGCCGCAGTTCGAGGGCCAGACCAAGACCAAGCTGGGCAACAGCGAGGTCGTCGGGCAGGTGTCGGCGGTGCTCTCCGACGCGCTGATGCAGTACCTGGACGAGAACCCGGGCGACGGGCGGCGCATCATCGAGCAGTCGCTGACGGCTGCCCGGGCGCGGCAGGCGGCGGCGCGGGCCCGCGACCTGGTGCAGCGCAAGTCCCTGCTGGAGTCGGCAACGCTGCCGGGCAAGCTCGCCGACTGCAGTGAGCGCGACCCCTCGCAGTGCGAGATCTTCATCGTCGAGGGTGACTCCGCAGGCGGCTCGGCCAAGCAGGGCCGGGAGCGGCGCAACCAGGCGATCCTGCCCCTGCGCGGCAAGATCCTCAACGTCGAGAAGGCGCGCGCCGACAAGATCCTGGCCAACGAGGAGATCAAGAACCTGATCACCGCGCTGGGCGTCGGCTTCGGCGAGAACTTCTCGCTGGAGAAGCTTCGCTACCACCGCGTGGTGCTGATGGTCGACGCCGACGTCGACGGCTCGCACATCCGCACCCTGCTGCTCACCTTCTTCTGGCGGCACCTGCAGGACCTGATCAAGGGCGGTCACCTCTACCTCGCCCAGCCGCCGCTCTACAAGCTGGCCAAGGGCAAGACCATCGAGTACGCGTACAGCGACACCGAGCGCGACGTCAAGCTCAAGGAGATCGGCGGCAAGATCGAGGTCAGCCGCTACAAGGGTCTCGGCGAGATGAACCCTGAGCAACTCTGGGAGACCACCATGGATCCCGAGAAGCGGGTGCTGCTCCAGGTCGCCGTCGACGACGCGCTCAAGGCCGACGACATCTTCGACCGCCTCATGGGCTCGGACGTCGAGCCCCGCAAGCGTTTCATCCAGACGCACGCCAAGTCCGTGCGCAACCTGGACATCTAGCCGTCGATGGCCCCCGCTGACACCCTGCCCATCGCGCTCGACGCGATGGGCGGCGACAACGCTCCGGGCGAGATCGTGCGCGGCGCCCTGCTCGGTGCCGCGCGCCTGGGTGTGGACGTCGTGCTGGTCGGGCGGAGCGCCGACATCGAGCGCGAGCTGGCCGCGGCGGACCCCTCGCTCGCCGCCGCGCGAGGGCGGATCACGGTGGTCGACGCCGCCGAGGTGATCGGCATGGACGAGCACCCCGCCGCCGCGGTGCGCGCCAAGAAGGGCGCCTCGGTGGTGGTGGCGTGCGAGCTGGTCGCCTCCGGGCGCGCGCGGGCGGCGGTCAGCGCGGGCAACAGCGGGGCGGTGCTCGCCGCCGCGCTGTTCCACGTCAAGCGGCTGCGCGGCGTGGCCCGGCCGGCGATCGGCACCTCGCTGCCGCGCTCGGACGGAGCGTCCACCTTCCTGCTCGACGTCGGCGCCAACGCCGACTGCCGCGCGGAGTGGCTGGCCCAGTTCGGGGTCATGGGCTCGGTGTACGCCAGGGCGATGATGGGTGTGGCCCAGCCGCGTGTGGGCCTGCTCAGCAACGGCGAGGAGCCGGGCAAGGGCTCGGCGCTGGTGCAGGCGGCCTCGCCGCTGCTGGCCGCGGCGCCGATCGACTTCGTCGGCAACGTCGAGGGCAAGGACCTGTTCCGCGACGCCTGCGACGTGGCGGTGACCGACGGGTTCACCGGCAACATCGCCCTCAAGACCGCCGAGGGCATCGGCGAGTTCCTCTTCTCGGCGATCTCGGCGGAGGCGCGCAAGTCGTTGCAGGGCAAGGTCGGCGGTGCGCTGCTCAAGCCCAAGCTGCGGCCCCTCCGCGACCGCGCCGACTACCGCTCGACCGGCGGCGCGCTGCTGCTCGGCGTCGACGGCGAGGTGGTCATCGCCCACGGCCGGTCCGACGCCGAGGCGATCGTCAGCGCGCTGCGCGTCGCGCACACCGCGGCGGAGCGCGGCATCCACAGCGTCATCGGGCGGGAGATCGCCGCGGTCAGCGGCGGGTCGGCGGACGACGGCGCCGTCGTGGCGGCCGACGCCGGTCATCAGCACACACATGAGGCAGAGGCCCGTTCATGAGCATCTTCAACCCCGGCACCATCCGGCCCGTCGAACTCGAAGCGGAGATGCGCTCGTCCTACATGGACTACGCGATGAGCGTGATCATCTCGCGCGCGCTCCCCGACGTTCGCGACGGGCTCAAGCCGGTGCAGCGCCGCATCCTCTACGCCATGCTCGAACAGGGCATGACCGCAGGGGCGCGCTACCAGAAGTCGGCGGCGATCGTCGGCGAGGTGCTCAAGAACTACCACCCGCACGGCGACGCGTCGGTGTACGACACCATGGTGCGCCTCGCCCAACCCTGGGTGATGCGCTACCCGCTGATCGACGGCCAGGGCAACTTCGGCTCGGTCGACGGCGACCCCGCGGCCGCATACCGGTACACCGAGGCGCGCATGTCGGCGGTGGCGATGCAGCTCACCGAGGACATCGACAAGGATACGGTCGACTTTGTCGACAACTTCTCGTCGACCACCAAGGAGCCGGCGGTGCTGCCGGCGCTGCTGCCCAACCTGCTGGTCAACGGCGCCAGCGGCATCGCGGTGGGCATGGCCACCAACATCCCCCCGCACAACCTGCGCGAGGTGTGCAGCGGGCTGATCGCCCTGATCGACGACCCGGAGATGACCACCGAGGACCTCTCCAAGCACGTCAAGGGTCCTGACTTCCCCACCGGCGGCATCATCTACGGACGCGACATCACCACGGTGTACGGCACCGGGCACGGGCGCATCGTGATGCGCGCCCAGGTGGAGTTCGAGGAGTCCAAGCAGGGACGCGAGCAGATCATCGTTCGCGAGCTGCCCTACCAGGTGAACAAGGCGCGACTGATGTCGACCATCGCCGAGCTGGTCAACGAGCGCAAGATCGAGGGCATCCACGACCTGCGCGACGAGTCCGGCCGCATCGAGGCGACGCGCATCGTCATCGAGCTGAAGTCGAACGCCCGGCCGCACACCGTGCTCAACAACCTCTACAAGCACACCCAGCTGCAGAACACCTTCGGCGCCATCATGCTGGCGCTGGTCGACGGGCGGCCGCAGGTGCTGGGGCTCAAGGTGCTGCTGCAGCACTACATCGACTACCGGCGCCAGGTGGTCACCCGGCGGACGCGCTACGACCTGGAGAAGGCCAAGGAGCGCGCCCACATCCTCGAGGGCCTGATGAAGGCGCTCGAAGGCCTCGACGAGGTGATCAGGATCATCCGCGCGGCCCCCGACGAGGCCACCGCGCAGCGCAACCTCGAAGCGCGCTTCGAGCTCACCGACCGCCAGTCGAAGGCCATCGTCGACCTCCGCCTGGGCCGGTTGACCCGGCTGGAGGCGGACAAGATCCGCGCCGAGTACGAGGAGCTGATCAAGACCATCGGGCGGCTGGAGGACATCCTCGCCGACGCGCGCAAGGTCGACGCCATCGTCAAGGACGAGCTGGCGGCGCTGGCCAAGAAGTACGGCGACGACCGGCGCACCGAGATCCGCTTCGGCGAGGTCGAGCTCAACGAGGAGGACCTGATCCCGCGTGAGCAGGTCTTCGTGACCCTGACCGCGCGCGGCTACATCAAGCGCATCCCGCTCGACGCGTACCGCATGCAGCATCGCGGCGGCAAGGGCGTGGTCGGCGCCAAGCGGTCGACGGACGAGGACTACGTGGTCCACTCGACCACCGCCGACACGCACACCGACATGCTCTTCTTCACCAACCGCGGGCGCGTGTTCCGGCTGCGCACGCACGAGATCCCCGACGTCAAGCGGCAGGCCAAGGGCATCCCGGTGCAGGCGCTGATCGACATCGACCACCCGGGCGAGAAGGTGACCTCGCTGATCTCGATCGCCGAGTTCTCCGAGGACAAGTACCTGGTGATGGTCACCAAGCTCGGCATGATCAAGAAGACGCCGGCCGCGGCCTACTCGTCGGTGCGTCGCAACGGGTTGATCGCCATCAACCTGCAGGACAAGGACGAGCTGAACTGGGTGCACGAGTCGTCGGGGCATGACGAGCTGCTGGTGGTCACCCGCGACGGCAAGGGCTCGCGCTTCTCCGAGAAGGAGGTGCGGCCGATGGGACGCGACACCATGGGTGTCGGCGCCATCCGGCTGCGCAAGGGCGACGAGGTGGCCGGCTTCGACATCGTCACGCCCACCGGCCACGTGCTGGTCGTCACCCAGCACGGCTACGGCAAGCTGACTCCAATGGGCGACTACCCGATCAAGAGCCGCAACATCCAGGGCGTGTACACCGTGGACCAGACGGCGATTCCCAAGATCGGCCAGATCGTGGGCATGCGCATCATCGAAGAGCTCAACGAGGAGCTGATGGTGATCAGCACCCAGGGCCAGGTGATCCGCATCCCGCTGGAGCAGGTGCGCATCAGCGGCCGGCAGACGCGCGGGGTGATCATCATGCGGCTGGCCGAGGGCGACCTGGTCGGCTCGATCGCGGGCGTCGGCGTCGCCGGGTCGCTGGAGGCGTAGCGCTCCCGACTGCTGCGCGGTGCGCGGCGGTGGTGTGGCAGCGGGTCGCATCATCGCCGCGCCCCCGGCAGGCCGTTGAGGATCCGGCGGACCACCGGTGACCGGGCGAAGCGCGTCCATGGCCGGCTCGGTTGGGTGTGGGTGGCGATGCCCATGACGGTGCGCGCTCCGCTGTGGAGGTGGGAGAGGCGGGCGGTGACCTGCAACTCGGGGACGGCGTGGGCCGAGACGTGGGCGGCGCCGTCGAGCAGCGGCCGGCGCAGGGCGGGGTCCATCGAAGTCAGCAGCGCGCGCAGCCGCGGCATCGAGGGCAGCCCGGTGCGCAGCTCGGTGTCGAGCAGGTGCAGCGCGTCGGCGGCGTGGCCGACCAGGTCGGAGCTGATCGACGACGGTCGCCAGGTCAGGCTGAGCAGGTCGATGCCGCGACCGCTGCCCGACATCAGCGCCTCGGCGGCGCTCATGGCCTGGTGCACCGGTGCGGCTTCCGCGAGGGCGCGGGATTCCAGCGGCACGCGGGCGCCGCGCAGCGCGGCGATGCCGTTCCCGATGTTGTGCGCCGTCTCCACGATTGCCTTGGGACGCAATGCCAGCGCGTCACCGGCGGTGCCGGCCACGTCGAGCGCGGAGCGGCCGTGGCCGACCATGGCGCGGATCACCGGCAGGCGCTCCACGGGCGCAAGCACGTGGGCGAGCGCGCCCAGCCTGCCGGCGCGCGCCGCCACGCCGACCACCGCCAGGGCGCGGGGCAGCATGAAGACGTCGGCGATCAGCGCGAAGGCGACGCTGCCGGCGGTGACGCGCGCGCTGCCGTCGACGCCGGTCAGCGTTCCGGCGAGGAAGGAGCCGACCGCCAGCGCAGCACCGACCAGCGCACCGCCGAGGGCGCCGAGCACCGGCACGCCTGCGCCGGATGCGGCCGCGCCGCCGAGGACGGCGCCGAGCAGCATCCAGCCGAAGGGCAGCACCCATCCGAGCCCGAGGGCGACCGCCAGGAGAGCGAGGACCAGGCCGGTGAGGATGGCGTGCAGGCGGCGGCCGTCGAAGCTGCGGCCGAGCAGACCGGCGAGGAACAGCAGCGGTGCGCCGAGCCCCCAGGGGGCGTGGTGGAGCAGCCAGCCCAGCGCGCTCACCAGCGAGTCGATCAGCGACGACACCGCGTCGCTCACCGCCATGGCGGCCGTGGCCAGGATGCGCTGGATGGGGTGCCAGAAGCCCGGATCGGCGTCGCGGGGATGCCGGGCGGCCCAGTCGAGCTGGGCCGAGACGTAGGCGGGATCGGCCAGGGCGACGCGCCCTGCGCCGACTGCCGTGTCGTCAACGCCGCCGGGCCAGTAGCTGGGGGCGAGGCGGCAGACACGCAGCCCGCCGCGCTGGGCGACCACGCGCTCCTGGGTCAGCTCGCCGATCTCGCCGTTCAGCTCGGGATTGGGAACCACCTTCACGGCGTCGCCGTCGACGATGGCGACGTCGAGCTGGGAGAGGAACATGCCCACGCGCTCGGCGCCGGCCGCGTCGCGGTACAGGGCGTAGTCACCGGGCGCCGGGCCGGACGGGCGCGGCGCGGTGGGATCGAGCACGGTGCAGGCGTGGAGCAGACCGGCCTGGCCGTCGAGGTCGCGCACGTTCACACCGGCGCGGGCCCAGGCACCGAGCACCAGGGCGCGGTCGACCGCCGACCCGTGCAGCCCGTGGTGGCCGGCCTCCTTGGACATCTCCACAGCCGCCGCGATGCGGGCCTTGCTGGTGGCGCTCGCGTGCAGAGGTGTTGCCAGGAGCAGAGCCGTGGCGGCCAGCGCCGCCGCGAGCAGGCGTCTCATCCCGCCCCCTGCGCAGCGGACCAGGCCTCTGCCCAGCAGAGGTCCGAGCCGGAGCCGGGCTGCGCCGGGCAGGTCCCGGGGTTGATCGGCATGCCGCGCGCCACGAAGACGTGCGCTTCGACCAGTACCCGACCGGCGCCGCGGCCCTCGCGCATGTCGCGCGGGTCGGGGCCGACCAGCAGGCGCCGCAGCACGGCGTGATTCGCCGCGGCGAGCGTCCGGGCGGCGGCGACGGCTCGTCGGCAGGCGGGTCCGGCGCCCGAGTCGTCCTGCTCGTCGGTGTCGCAGGGTGAGCCCGCCTGGACGGCGATGCTGAGGGTGTCCCGGTCGGCGTCGCCGAGCAGGAAGGCGGCGGTGCCGTGGGCGACCGCGTCGGCGGCGCTGTCCGCGTGCGCCTGGGCGCTCATCGCCGCGGCCACGTCGACCACACCGGCGCCACCGGTGAGCACCGCGCTCATCGCGCTGAGCAGCACCAGCGCCGCCGCGCCCCGGGCTCGCACACGCCTCGCCCTCAGCACGGCTCGCGCCTCATCACCACGACGGCGTGCGGGGCCAGCGGCCAGTCGGTCGGGAAGGTGACGTCGGGCAGCACGCTGGTCGGGGCCAGGCGCACCTCGACCCGCACCAGGTCGGCGTGGCCGGGTGGCGAGCCGCTGAGCACCGAGCCGGTCGCCCCGGCGTCGACGTCGGCCAGCCGGGGTTGAGGAGCGGCGCGGGCGCAGAGCACGGCCTGCCGCGCCAGCTCGCGCGCGTCCGCCTGCGCCTCGACCTGCTGGCGAGCGAGAACGATGCACTGCCAGGCGAGCAGCAGGATCAGGCCGACCAGGGGCAGCGCCGCCACCAGCTCGACCGACTGGGATCCGTGCTCGCCGGCGCGCCCGCGCCGGGCCCTCATTGCCCGAGCAGGGCGCGCAGGTGGCCGAAGAGCATCGCGCCGACCTCGGCACCGTGGTCGTGGGCGTAGATGCCGGCGCCACCCATCATGGTGGCCACCGCGCTGCCCAGCGCGATGTACTCCAGGGCCTGCGCGCCGCGCTCGCCGCGCCGCCGCCGCCTGCTCCAACGAGCCCTTCCTGTGAACCGTGCCATCGCCAGAAGTCCTCCATTGACGTGGTTTCGCGATGGCGAGATACTACACACATGTAGTTGCCCACGTCAACAGATTTGTGGTTGAATGCCGGAGCGCTCCTGAGACGGGGCGCCAGGTGACGCGGCCCCGGTTGTCAGCCCTGTTCGAGCGGCTCGCGGAAGACGAGCGTGCGGCAGGGCGCGAACTTGAGCACGTAGGGAGCGGTCTTGCCCATGTGGAACTCGCCGAATCGCTGCCGGAAGGGCATGCCGATGACCACCAGGTCGGCCTGCCACTCGCGGATCTCGTCGACGATCGCGGGCCCCGCCTCGCGCGCCTGGAGCAGCTCGGTGTCGACCTCGACGTCGAGCTCGGCGCCGATGGTCTCAGCGCGGTCGAGCAGCCGCTCGGCCTCCTCGACCTCGGCGTCCTGCACCGTGCCCAGGGCGAGGCTGCGCTTCACCTCGAGGATGGTGACCACGTACACCTTGGCCCGCTGGCGCCGGGCGAGACGGCAGGCCAGGCTCACCGCCTCGTCGTCGGTGGGGCTGCCGTTGATGGGCACGAGAATGCGCCGCGCGGTGAATCCCTGCTGCATGGCGGCCCCGCATGCTACTCGATGGGGACAGCCGGATCGCGGACCGCCGGCCACCGGACAGCCCCCGCACACGACCGCTCCGTAGAATTGCGCCGGTGAAGATCGTGATCGTGGGCTGTGGCCGCGTCGGCTCCACACTGGCACGCCGGATGGCCGAAGAGGGCAACGAGGTCAGCGTCGTCGACGAGAACATGTCGGCGTTCGCCCGCCTCGGTGAGGACTTCAGCGGTCAGATGGTGGTCGGCTCGGGCATCGACGAGGAGGTGCTGCGACGGGCCGGCATCGAGAATGCCGACTGCTTCGCCTCGGTCACCAACGGTGACAACCGCAACATCATGGCCGCGCAGATCGCCAAGGAGGTCTTCAAGGTGCAGCGCGTGATCACCCGAATCTACGACCCGATCCGGGCCGAGGTGTACCGCGAGCTGGGGCTGGAGACGGTCTGTCCCACCACCATCGGCGCGGCGCTGCTCGAAGAGTTCTTCCTGACCGGGCACAACTCCGCGCAGTCGGGCACCGTGGTGCCGCGACCCGCGGGTGCGTCCGGATGAAGGCGCGTCGCGCAGCGAGGAGCAGACCATGGCGGTGAAACGGCCGGAGCGGCCGTACGTGCTGATCATCGGCGGCGGCAAGGTCGGCTTCTACCTGGCCAAGCACCTCATCGAGCGCGGCTACGAGGTGACGCTGTGCGAGAAGGACCGCGCCCGCGCGGAGTGGATCACCCATCAGCTCGGCACCGTCAGCATCATGGTCGGCGACGGTGACGAGATGGCCTTCCTCGCCACCACCGGCATCGAGCGCGCCGGCGTGGTGGTCGCCTGCACCGGCGACGACGAGGACAACCTGATCGCCTGCCAGCTCGCCAAGCGCAAATTCGGCGTTCCTCGCACCATTGCGCGCGTCAACAATCCGGTCAACGTCAATGTGTTCAAGAAGCTGGGCATCGACGTGCCGGTCTCGGCGACCGAATTGCTGATGGGCCTGATCGAGGCGGAGCTCGGGCATTCCGAGCTGGTCCGCGGCGTCGCGGTCAAGGCGTCTGGCGCCAACCTGGTCGACGTGGCGCTGCCCGAGCTGTCGACGCTGGTGGGCAAGCGCATCGTCGAGCTGAGCCTGCCCGACGGAGAGCTGGTGGTCTGCATCGTGCGCGGCGGCAAGCCGGTGCTGCCCGGGCCCGAGGTGGTCGTGCAGCAGGGGGACGAGCTGATCATCTACTCGCAGACGCTCGACGTGGAGCGCGTCAGCGAGGCGCTCTCGCGCTGACGCTTCAAGGGACGAACGCCGCCGTGATCCGCGTCGCCTACCTCGGGCCCGAGGGCACCCATTCGCACGACGCTGCACTGGTGCACTTCGGAGAAAGTGCCACCCTTGTCCCATTCTCGGACATCCCGGCAACGGTCGCCGCGGTGGCGGCGGAGCTGGTCGACCAGGCCATCGTGCCCATCGAGAACAGCACCGAGGGCAGCGTCACGGTGACCACCGACCTGCTCATCGCCCGCGACGCGCCGGCGATCGTCGGCGAGATGGTGCTGCCGATCCGGCACTACCTGATCGCCCGCCCGGGCACCCGGCTCACCGATGTGGACCGGGTGATCAGCATCGGCCAGGCGTCGGCGCAGTGCCGCAACTTCCTGCGCGACCAGCTCCCCGGCGCGCCGGTGTTCCCCGCGGTGAGCACCGCGGCGGCGGTGGCGGCGTGCGTGCACTCGGATCGGCTGGCGGCGATCGGCACCGAGGCGGCGGCGCGGCTCTACGGCATGGCGGTGGTCGCCGGCGACATCCAGGACAACGCCGACAATGCCACCCGCTTCGTGGTGCTGGGACGCGAGCGACCGGCGGCGACGGGGCGCGACCGCACCTCCCTGGTGTTCTCGCTGGCCGCCGACCGGCCGGGCGGCCTGCTCGCCGCGCTGCAGCCGTTCGCCGAGCGGGGCATCAACCTCAGCCGCATCGAGTCGCGGCCGACCAAGGCGACGCTGGGCAATTACTGGTTCCTCATCGACTGCGAGGGCCACCTCGACGACGCGCCGGTGGCGGATGCGGTCGGCGAGGTGCGGAAGATCGCCGTGGAGCTGCGGGTGCTGGGGACCTACCCGCGGGCCTGAGCGCCGCGCCCGCGGGTGCACATGCCGCATCATCGGCGCCACCCATGGACGCGACACCGAGCACCAGCGCACCCGCAGTGAGCCCGGCAAAGCAGCCCGCGCTGCCGCCCGGCCCGCGCCTGCCCATGCCGGTGCAGACGCTGCTCTGGCTGCTCCGCCCCGTCGCCACCATGCACCGCTGGCGCAGGCGCTACGGCGACGTGTTCACCATCCGCCTGCCGATGACCGGCCACTCGGTGCAGGTGTGCGACCCGGCGCTGCTCAAGCCCATCTTCACCGCCAAGCCCGACGACGCCCGCGCCGGCGAGGCGAACCGGGTGCTCGAACCGGTGCTCGGCCGCAGCTCGACGCTGCTCCTCGACGGCCGCGAGCACCTGCGCCACCGCAAGCTGCTGCTGCCACCCTTCCACGGCGAGCGGATGCAGCGCTACGGCGAGATCATCGCCACCACCACCAGCGCGGAGATCGAGCGCTGGCCGGTGGGCACGCCCTTCCCGCTGCGGCCGGCGATGCAGCGCATCACCCTCGACGTCATCCTCCGCGCCGTGTTCGGTCTGCACGACGGCGACGAGCTCGACCAGCTCCGGCCGCTGCTGCGCGACCTGGTCGACACCACGCGTAACCGCGCCGCGATGATTCCCTTGCTGCGCAAGGAGATTGGCGGACGCAGCCCATGGGGACGCTTCGTCGCCGCGCGACGGCGCACCGACGCGCTGCTGCACGGCATCATCCGCCAGCGGCAGAACGACCCCGACGTCGCCCAACGCGACGACGTGCTCTCCATGCTGGTCCAGGCGCGCGACGAGAACGGCGAGGCGATGACCGTCGAGGAGCTGCGCGACGAGCTGATGACCCTGCTGCTCGCCGGCCACGAGACCACAGCGACGTCGCTGGCCTGGTGCTTCCAGCTCCTCCTGCTCAACCCACCCGAGCTCGACAAACTGCGGCAGGACATCGCGCAGGGCAGCACCACACGGCTCGACGCCGTCATCAAGGAGACGATGCGCATCCGCCCCGTCGTCCCTGTGGTGGCGCGCCGCCTGCACGCCCCGCTGCAGATCGGCGAGTGGACGCTGCCGAAAGGCGTGATGGTCGCGCCCAACATCGAGCTGATCCACCACCGCGACGACCTCTACCCGCAGCCCGATCAGTTCCGTCCTGACCGCTTCGTCAATACGCAGACCGAGACCTACGAGTGGCTCCCCTTCGGCGGCGGCATCCGCCGCTGTCTCGGCGCCAGCTTCGCCACCTTCGAGATGCGCACCGTCATCCCCATCGTGCTCCGCCGCGCCTCACTGACGCTGGCCGGCAGCACCATGGACCGGGTCCGCCGCGCCGCCGTGGTGATGGTGCCCGAGAAGGGCGTGCGCGTCATCCAGGACCGCCCGCTCAGCGCCTAGCGCGGCACCAGCTGGAGGCGGAAGAAGGCGAGCGTCCGGTCCCAGGAGAGCTGCGACTCCTCGGGGGCGTGCACCTCGGGACGCGAGTCGTTGAAGAAGGCGTGCTCGGCGTCGTACCAGTAGAACTCGACGTGGTGCCCCGCGTTGCTGATCTCCTGCTCCAGCTCCTCGACCTTGGCCGGGGCGTTGAAGGTGTCACGCGAGGCCCAGTGACCCAGCACCGGCCCGTTGAGCCTGGCGAAGTCGGGCTTGACGCTCTCCCACGGGATGACGCCGTAGTAGACGACGGTGGCGCGAACTTCGGGACGCAGCGTGGCCAGGTAGAGCGCGAGGCCTCCGCCCATGCAGTAGCCCACGACGCCGACGCCCTCGCCAACCGTGCGGTCGGAGGCGGCCAGCCACTGCACCGCGCCGCTCATGTCCCTGGCCGCGCGCGGCACGTCCATCTCCATCATGATCTTGGCCGCCTCGTCCGGCTCGGTGGTGGTCTCGCCGTGATAGAGGTCGACGGCCAGCGCGGTGAAGCCTTCGCGGGCAAAGCGGTCGCACACGTCCTTGATGTGCTGCACCAGGCCCCACCACTCCTGGATCACGACCACGCCCGGGCCCGAGCCCGACGACGGCGTGGCCAGGTAGCCCGTCGCGGTCTGCCCGTTGCTCGGGAACTCCACCGTCTCACCCATGCCGGACCTCCAAACGCGCGTGCGGACCTCGCCCACGAGTGTGGCCCTCCCCGGCCACCACCCGCAACCGCCCGGGCCGGATTGTTACGGGACCACGTACCGGGGCGCCGCGTCGTCACCGCCGGCGCGCCGAGCCCGCCCGTCGCGCACCAACTTGTCGAGGTGGGCCTGGACGCTGCGCGCGGCGTAGGCGTGGAGCGCCTGCGGATAGGCCGCGTAGATCTCAGGCACCACGTCGATCGGGGCGACGGGCTCACCGCGCCGCCGCACCGCGTCCTCGACCTGCGCCTCGCGCTCCAGGCGGTGGGCGATGTACCGCTCGATCACCTCGACGCCGTTCTCGATCGCCGGCCCGTGCCCGGGGTGGATGATCCGCGGCCGCAGCGCCAGCACCCGCTGCAGCGACGCCATGTAGTCGGTCATGTCGCCGTCGGGCGGGTTGATCACCGTGGTCATGCCGCTGAGGATGTGGTCGCCGGTGAACAGCTCGCCCGCCTCGGCGTCGTGAAAACAGAGGTGGTCGCTGGCGTGTCCCGGCGTGTGCACCGCGCGCAGGCCAACCTCGCCGACCTGCACCACCTCGCCGTCCTGCAGCCGCTGCGCGCCGTCGTCGCGGGGGTCGAAGGCGAGCAGCGACGCGCCGCTGCGCTCGGCGAGCCGCCGCGCCAGGGGACGGTGGTCGGGATGCGAATGGGTGAGCAGCACCACGGCGACGTGCCCGTGCACCGCCCGCACCGCGTCCTCGATGGCGGCCAGATGCCGGTCGTCCTCGGGCCCGGGGTCGACGCAGGCCAGCGCGTCGCCGTCGCCGACCAGCCAGGTGTTGGTGCCCGCCCCCGTCATCAGCGAGGGGTTTGGGGCAAGAACGACAGAAACGCGGCGGCTCACGAGGGTGGCGGCCACGCCGCCGGCAGCGACGTGGGCAGCCGCCCGCTGAGCACGTCACCGACGTTGAAGAGAATGGCGTCGACCGGCCGCGTGCCGAGGTCGCGCAGCACCGAATCCACGTCGGCGTGCGCGGAGACCTCGCGGCACATGATGCGAGTCGGCGGCAGCATCAGGGTGAACTCGCCGCCGGTCATGGCCAGCGCCTGCGCGGCGGTGTACCAGCCGCTCGCCGTCGCCTCGGCGGCGTGGTGCGCGGCCTCCTGCTCCAGCGGCGCCTCGACGGCGAAGAAGCGCGTGTCGTAGCGCCGCGGCTCGCCTTCGGGGGTGATGAAGTGGGCGACGTAGACGAGCCGCTGCGGCGCCATGCGCAAGCCGTGGTGGGACAGCACCTCCTCGAACCGCGCGCCGCCGAGCAGCAGCGCCCGCGCCGTGGCCAGCACGTCGACGTCGTCCGCGCCGAGCGGGGATCCGTCCGCGTGCACCCCGATCAGGATGCCGGTCTCCTCGAACACCTCGCGCACCGCGGCGACGTGCAGGGAACCGGCGATCCCCACGTCGTCAAGCCGCATCCGCGCCGCGGCGAGCGACCGGTCGAACCCGGGCGCCAGCGCCAGCAGCGCGTCGGAGCCATCGGCGTCATCGACCGCTCCGCCGGGAAACACGTACGCCGACGCCGCGAAGCTCGACCGCGCCGGCCGCCGCATGAAGTACACCTGCGGCCCGTCCGCGGAATCGCGCAGCACCAGCACCGTCGCCGCGAGCCGCGGCACCACCGGCGCGGCGTCGCTCACCGCGGCGCCACCTCGAGGGTGCGCACCACCGCAGGGCCGATCTCCTTGGTGCCCTTGCTCGCCACCAGCCGGACGTGCACAGTTCCGGCCTGCTGTGGCAGCAACGTCATGACCACGCTGATCGTCTCCTGGCCGCTCAGCGCACCACCGCAGGCGCGGCCGTCGACGAAGGGCACGGTGTCGAGGCCCTGGAAGGTGACCTTCTGCACCTGCACCGGCAGGTCGAACAGCGCGCCGACGCAGATCGGCCGGATCAGCGTGTCGCCGACGTTGTCGACGCCGAGGTCGATGCTGGTCGACTGCCCGACCACGCCCGTCGACGACTGCATCCCGGCGATCTCGGCGCGCTCGGTGCTGCTGAGCAGGAACAGCGGCAGCACCGTCGAGGAGAAGGCGAACACGAACAGCGTCAGCAACCCAAGGGGCAGCCGCCACGCCGGCGGGATGCGCTGGTACGCCGCCTTCAGCCGCGCGCCCCGCACCGGCGGCGGGGTCTCGAGTGCGGTGCCCACCGGGGTGCTCAGATCGTCGCCGGAGCGCGGTACTCGCCGAAGACCTCGCGCATCGCGCCGCAGATCTCGCCCAGCGTGGCGTAGGCGCGCACCGCATCGAGGATCGGCGGCATCAGGTCGGCGCCGTCGTCCGCGGCCGCACCGCGCAGCGCCGCCAGCGAGCGCGACACCGCGTCCGCGTCACGCGCCGTCCGGTGGTGCCGCAGCCGGGAGAGCTGCTCGTCGCGCGCCCGCTCGTCGGGGCGGAAGATGATCTGCTGCGGACCCTCCTCCGTCTCGGTGTACCGGTTGACGCCAACCACGACCTTTTCTCCGGACACCACCGCCCGCTCCGCCTTGTAGGCCTCGTCCTGGATCTGCTCCTGCATCCAGCCGGACTCGATGCACTGCACCGCGCCGCCGCGCCGCTCCACCTCGTCGAGGATGGCGCCCGCCCGCCGCTCCAGCTCGTCGGTGAGCCACTCGACGTAGTACGAGCCCGCCAGCGGGTCGACGGTGTTGGTGACGCCGATCTCCTCGGCGATGATCTGCTGGGTGCGCACGGCGATGCGCTGCGCCTTCTGGGTCGGCAGCGCCAGCGCCTCGTCGTAGCAGGACAGCGCCAGCGACTGCACACCGCCGAGCACCGCGGCCAATGCCTGGATGGCGGCCCGGACGATGTTGTTCTCCGGCTGCTGCGCGGTGAGCGTCGAGCCACCGGTCTGCGTATGTGTGCGCAGCATCAGCGACCCGGGCTTCTCCGCCCCGAAGCGATCGCGCATGATCCGCGCCCACATCCGCCGCAGGGCGCGGTACTTGGCGATCTCCTCGAAGAAGTCGGTGTGGGTGTTGAAGATCCACGACAGCCGGCCGGCGAACTCGTCGACGCCGACGCCGCGCTCGATGGCCGCCTGCACGTAGGTCATGGCGTTGGCGACGGCGAAGGCCATCTCCTGCGGCGCCGTCGAACCCGCCTCACGAATGTGGTAGCCGGACAGCGAGATCGGGTTGAACTTCACCGCCTGGCGCGCGCAGTAGCCGATCAGGTCGGCGGCGAGGCGGATCGACGGGCGCGGCGGGTAGATGTAGGTGCCGCGGGCGACGTATTCCTTGAGCACGTCGTTCTGCGCCGTGCCCATCACCCCGGCCACCGGCACGCCCTGCTTCTCGGCGGCGACCACGTACATCGCCACCAGCACCGGCGCGGGAGCGTTGATGGTCATCGAGGTGCTCACCTGGTCGAGGGGGATGGCCTCGAAGAGCGCCTCCATGTCGTACAGCGAGTCGATGGCGACGCCGACCTGGCCCACCTCGCCGGCGCTGCGCGGGTCGTCGCTGTCGAGGCCCATCTGGGTGGGCAGGTCGAAGGCGACACTCAGCCCGGGCTGGCCGTGGGCGAGCAGGAAGCGGAAGCGCTCGTTGGCGTCGGCGGCGGTGCCGTAGCCGGCGTACTGGCGGATCGACCAGGTGCGGCCGCGGTACATGGTCGGCTGGATGCCGCGGGTGAAGGGCCACTCGCCGGGGAAGCCCTCGGCGGTCTGGGGGTCGTGGGTGGCGAGGTCGAGCGGCGTGTAGAGGCGGTCGACCTCGATGCCGCTGCCGGTCTCGAAGACCTCGCGCCGCTCGCCGCCGCGGGAGAGGCCGCGGGCCAGGGTGGTGTCCTGCCAGTGCCGCAGGGCCGCCCGGTAACGCTCGGCGGCGCTGGAGGCCTCGGTTCGCGGCTCCTCGGAGATCACGGAATGGAGGATACGACGGCCGCTCCCGGGGGCGAAGTGACGCTCACGGGAGCTGCAACGGGAACGGAAGTTCTTTGCGGAGCGGAACCAGGAAGACTTTGGCTGTGCAAAACTCGGCGCCGTATGGCCAAGCCCGTCAACGAACGCCTGGTCGCCGACCAGGCCGCCCGGCTCGGTGTCGGCGGCCTGAGCTACACCCCCCGGCAGCTCTACTACGCCGTCTGCGCCGCCCTGGAGCGCCCGCACGTCACCGTGGGCACCAGCCAGGCGGCGCTCGGGGTGCTGCTCACCCTGGTGGGGGTCGTCTTCGGCGTCCTCGCCACGGTGTACCTGGTGCCGCTGGTGATCATCGGGGTGGTGGTCACGGGCATGGGGCTGCAGAACCGGCGCCGCGAGCACGCCCGGCCGACGACGCGGCCGCTGGCCATTGGGTACGACGACTTCGTCGCCGGGGTGATCGCGCCGCGCCAGGATGGCGGCGGTGGGAGCTTCACGGAGGCGCCTCTGCCCGGGCTGCTGCTCAACGCGGGCGACGGCAACGGGCACGCGGTGGACGGCAAACCGGAGTCGCTGCCCATCGTGGTCTGCGACCACGCGGAGACGGCCGCCCTGCTGGAGGCGATCAACGGCACCGCCGGGTTCGCGGTGCGGGCGCTCGCCGAGGCGGACGCGGCGCAGTTCGCCAAGGGGCGGCGGGTGTTCAGCCTGCACGACTGCGACCCGTCCGGCTGCGGGCTGCCGCTGCGGCTGCGCGACATGGGTGCGGCCGAGGTGGTCGACATCGGCATCCGGCCTGCGCAGATCGCGCGGCGGCATGCGCAGGTGATCGAGGGTGCACCCGCCATCGTGCCGCGCGAGACGGCGGGGGTGCTGACGCCGGACGAGATGGTGTGGTTGGCGGAGGGGCGGAGGGTGGAGCTGGCGATTCTCACGCCGCAGGAGCTGCTGGAGGGGGTGCGGCGGTCGATCGCGGGTGGGGCGGTGAAGCCGCCGGGGCCGGCGCCGCAGGGGGTGAGCTTGGCGGAGGTGCCTTTGCTGCTGCCGGAAGAGGTGGGGCCGGCGGCTCGCGCGTAGGGCAACTCGCCGCTTCGCGGAGAGCAGGCATCAGGGCGCGGGCACGCTCAGAAACGGTTTTTCAGGCGAGACTTCTACGCCATCAGGAAGTACGCGGCGCAGGCGGCGTCGATCAGGTCGTGGTCGAGCCGCGGCTGCCGCGAGCGGAACCGCGCGGCATGGACGACGTGCTTGAGGATGTCCCGCGGATGCACGCCGCGGTACGGCCGGGGCGGGTCGGACGACGCATACCACTGCGCCAGCAGGTAGTCGATGGCCGCGTCGTCGTACTCGATGTTCGCGGTGCGGCAGGCCGACGCCCAGATGGCGCGGAACTGCGGCTCCGACGGGTCGGGCACGGAAACCTTGAAGTGCAGCCGGCGCAGGAACGCCTCGTCGACGAGCTGCGACGGCTCCAGGTTCGAGGACAGCACCAGCATGGTGGTGAAGGGCACGGTGATCGAGGTGCCCGCGCGCGACAGGGTGGCGTGGTCGATGCCCCGCTCCAGCGGGACGATCAGCCGGTTGAGGAAGTTCTGCGGGGAGATCGCCGCCTGGCGGCCGAAGTCGTCGACCAGGAAGACGCCGCCGTTGGCCTTCATCTGCACCGACGCCTCGTAGTAGCCGAGGGTGCGGTCGAAGCCGAGCCCCAGCATCTCCGGGGTCAGCTCGCCCCCAACCGCGACGGCGGGACGCTCGACCAGCACCCAGCGGCGGTCATGGGCGGGCAGCTCGGTGCGGTGGGGCAGGTGGTGGATGGGGTCGAAGTAGCGGATCACCTGGCCCTGCACGAACAGCGCGTGAGGCACGAAAAGCGGCGGACCCATCAGCCGGCAGAGCGTCTCGGCGATCGAGGTCTTGCCGTTGCCAGGCGCGCCGTAGATGAACAGGGTGTGGCGCTCGTTGACCGCCGGTCCGAGGGTGAGCAGGGTGTCCTCGGTGAGGGTGAGGTGGCCGAGGGCGCGGCGCAGGTCGTCGAGGCTGATGTTGTTGGTGCGCTGGGCGTCGACCTGGGCCATGTGCACGTACACCTCGTAGGGCACGGGCACGGGACCGATGTACTGGTTGATGTCGCAGAGGTCGCGGGCGCGCTCGCGGCCCTGGGAGGTGATCATGTAGGCCATCGAGGCGCCGATGTCCTCGTCGGGGAGCAGGGTGCGCGAGGCGCCGCTGTCGCGGAAGCCGGCCGACTGCACCCAGCCCTGGTCGGACAGCGGCTTGAGCACCTGGGACACGAAGGGCCAGGCCACGCAGGCGCGGTGGGCGATGTCGCGGCCCATCATCGTGCCGTTGAAGTAGAGGAGCTTGAGGACGATGTCCGAGACCATCGTCTCCGGCACGCCGAGCTGCTCCCAGTTCTGCGGGGGCGGGGGATAGGAGCTGAGGGCGGCGGCGGCCAGGGGGGCGGGCTCGATCGTGGGGAGAGCAGTCACTCGGGCGATTCTCGCCGCAGCCGGGGGGCGATTCGGGGGGCGCGACGGCTCCGTTCCCGAAGTGGCGGAACAGTTGCGCCCCCGGGGGCCGATCGTGACAGTCACAGTCTTGTAAGGAACTGAGCGCATCATTGGGGCCATGACCACACAACTCGTCGAAGGCCGCTGAAATGCGGCCAGGCCCGTTCGGAGACGGCTACTACGGAGGCGGCGACGCCTGGCAGCGCTGGCTGTTCCTGCTGCTGATCGTGATCGCCCTGGTGGCGGGCACGGTGCTGCTGGCCCGGATGTTCCTCGCCAACCCACCGCGGTTGGGACGGCAGGCGCCGCCCCCACCACACAACCCCGCGCTCACCGAGCTCGACCTGCGCTACGCCCGCGGTGAGGTGAGCCGCGAGGAGTACCTGCAGCGGCGTGCCGACCTGCTCGGCCACGTCGGGCCTCCACCCACGACGCCCGGCACCTGACCGAGCCCGCCGCGGCCGCGGATTTCAGGGTTCCGCAAGCAAGGTCTGCGTAATCTCGCAACCCCGTGGCCAACACCGTCAGCACGCCGACCAGGCGACCCGCCCGTCCCACCGCGCCGCGCCGCACTCCCGCGGCGCCGCGCGCGTGGGGTGTGCGGCGGGGGGACGTTGTTGCCATCTTCGGCATCAACTTGCTGCTCGTGGTGGTCATGTGGCTGCGCCACGGCGGCCTCGACAACCTGGGCAGTCAGGGCGCGCTGCTCACCGCGGTCGGCCAGATCACCGCGCTGGTCGGCACCTACGCGGCGCTGGTGCAGATCACCCTGATGTCGCGCAGCCCCTGGCTGGAGCGGCTGTTCGGCATGCGCCCGCTGGCCCAGTGGCACCGCTGGCTGGGCTTCGCCACGGTGGTGCTGATCTGCGCCCACGTCGTCTTCACCACGGTGGGCTACGCGCTCGGCGACGGCAGCTCGGTGCCGCGCGAGGCCTGGACGCTGGTCAGCACCTACCCGTGGATGCTGATGGCCACCGCGGGCACCGCGCTGCTGGTGGCGATCGCGCTCACCTCGCTGCGCGCGGCGCGGCGGCGGCTGCGCCACGAGACCTGGCACTTCGTCCACCTCTACGCCTACCTGGCCATCGCGCTCGCCTTCGGCCACCAGATGGCGGTCGGCTCCGACCTCAGCAACGACCCGGTGGCGCGCGGCTACTGGGTGGCGCTGTACATCGCGGTGATCGTCTCGGTGCTCGCCTTCCGGGTGATCGCGCCGCTGCGCGTGTCGCTGCGCCACGACCTGCGCGTGGACCGAGTGGTCCAGGAGGCGCCGGGTGTGGTGTCGGTGTACGTCGGCGGACGCGACCTGCACGACCTCCCCGCGCGCGCCGGGCAGCACTTCCTGTGGCGCTTCATGACCGGTGACGGCTGGTGGCACGCGCATCCCTTCTCCCTGTCGGCGCCGCCGGACGGGAACCACCTGCGCATCACGGTGCGCGCCGTCGGCGAGCACACCCATTCGCTGCGGCGGCTGAAGGCGGGCACACGAGTGGTGGTCGAGGGTCCGTACGGCGTCTTCACCGCGCTGCGGCGCACCCGTCCGCGCGTGCTACTGGTCGCCGGGGGCATCGGCATCACCCCGCTGCGCGCCATGCTCGACGAGATGCCGCGCGGCAAGGGCGCGGTGACCCTGCTCTACCGGGCGCGCAGCTGGGACGACGTGATCTTCCGCGACGAGCTCGACGCGCTGGTCGGCGAGCACGGGGGAGTGGTGCACTACATCGTCGGCAGGCGAGGGGTCGACGTGCACGCCGAGCCGTTCGCGCCGCGCTTCCTCCGCCAGGCGGTGCCCGACGTGCAGCAGCGCGACGTCTTCCTCTGCGGCCCGGCGTCGCTGGAGGACGCCGTGCAGCGCAGCCTGGAGTCCCTCGGCGTGCCGCCGCGCCAGATCCATCGCGAGCACTTCGCCTACCTGTAGGAGTCACCGGTGCCTGTCCGCGGAACCCTCGCCATCCTCGCCACGGTCGTCGCCATCGCCCTGATGGCCAGCTTCAAGACGCCCGAGGTGGCCACCACCCATCCCTCCAAGCCGGCCGCCCTGGGGGCGCCGCCGCCAACCGACAGCGGTAGCGGCAATGGCAGCGGCGCCGCGCCGACGAGCACACCGTCCGCGTCGAGCAGCGGCTACAAGGACGGCTCCTACGACGGCGGCACCTTCACCAACCAGTACGGCGACGTGCAGGTTCGCGTCATCATCAGCGGCGGCCGGATCACCGACGTGCAGCCGCTCACCCTGCCCAGCGACCGGTCGCGCTCGGCGGAGATCAGCCAGGTGGCCGGACCCATGCTCCACGACGAGGTGCTCAAGGCGCAGAGCGCGCAGATCGACACCATCGGCGGTGCCACCTACACCAGCGACGGCTACGCCCGCTCGGTGCAGTCGGCGCTCGACAAGGCGCATGGATGACGCGGCCCGGCTGAGGCCCCGCGCTCCGCGCACCCTGCGCGTGGAGCACGTGATGGGCACGGTCGTCTCCATCGACGTCCGTGACGCCGAGGCGGACCCGCATGTCCTCGACACCGTGGTCGAGTGGCTGCACGAGGTGGACGCCCGCTTCAGCACCTACCGCGAGGACAGCGAGGTCAGCCGCCTGTCCCGCGGCGAGCTGTCCCTGGGCGACGCCCACGCCGACGTGCGCGAGGCGCTGGCGCTGTGCGACGAGGTGCACGCGCTGAGCCACGGCCTCTTCGACGTGTGGCGCGGCGGCCGGCTCGACCCCAGCGCACTGGTCAAGGGCTGGTCGGTGGAGCGGGCGGCGCTGATCCTCCAGCTCGCCGGCCTTGGGGACTTCTGCGTCAACGCCGGTGGCGACGTGCTGGTGCGCGGCGAGGCGGCGCCGGGCGAGCCGTGGCGGGTGGGCATCCGCCACCCGGAGGAGTCGGAGCGGGTCGCCGCGGTGCTGGCCATGAACCGCGGCGCGGCGGCGACCAGCGGGCTGTACGAGCGCGGCGGGCACATCGTCGACCCGCGCACCGGGCAGGTCGCCTCGCGGCTGCTCAGCGTCACCGTGGTGGGGCCGTCACTCACCTATGCGGACGCGTTCTCGACGGCCGCCTTCGCCATGGGCGCGGACGGAGTGCGCTGGGTCGCCGCCGAGCTGCCCGGCTACGACGCGTACGCCATCACCGCCGAGCACCGCGCCGTGTGGACAGCCGGTCTGGACGCGCTGCTGGCGCCCGCGGAGTCCTGACCCCTGGTCAGCGCGCCAGCCCCGTGCATAATGGTTTTCAGGATCGTCACCGCCACCGGTGCCCGATGCGTGCATCGGGGACCGCAAGATTCGGCACAGGATGGCCGCACCAGGATCGCCGGCTGACACCGGGCCGTACCCCCCGCTCGGCATCGCGCTCGGCCGCCGCTCCGAGGCGATCGCCGACCTGGTCGTGCAGCGGATGGACCGCTTCGAGTGGACCGGCCAGCCTCCCAGCCCCGGCTACCTGCACTCGCGGTACCAACACCTCTGGTTCGGCACCCTGCTGGTGGCGCGCTGGCTGGTGAGCGGCGTCGTCGCCCGGCCCGAGGAGCTGGCCTGGATCAGCCACAGCGGACGCTCGGCGGCGCTCGAGGGGCTCTCGGTGGTCAACATCGCCCGCGCCTACCTGGTCTGGCGAGACGTGGTCCTCGAGGTGATCCGCGAGGAGGCGCCGCAGGTGGGCGCGCCGCCCGAGGCGGTCGAGGTCGCCATCGCCGTGGTTCGCGCCACCTGTGACGGCAACCTGATGCGCATGACGCGCACCTTCGACGCCCACCTCAAGGAGCTCGCCGACGCCCTGGAGGACGAGCGCCGCAACCTCCGCGAGGCCACGCTGCACGACCAGCTCACCGGCCTGGCCAACCGCCTGCTGCTCTACGACCGGCTCAGCCACGCCATGGCCCAGTCCAGCCGCGACGGCACCCCGCTGTCGGTGCTGCTCATCGACCTCGACGGCTTCAAGGAGATCAACGACAGCCTGGGCCACCGCTACGGCGACGTGGTCCTGGTGGAGCTGGCCGGGCGGCTGAGCAGGGCGGTGCGCCAGTCGGACACGGTGGCCCGGCTGGGCGGCGACGAGTTCGTCGTGGTGCTGCCGCGCACCGAGCGGCTCAGCGCCGCGGCCATCGCCGAGAAGCTGCTGAACACGCTGTCGCTGCCGGTGCCGGTCGGCGACGGGATGCGCACGCTCTGGGCCAGCGTCGGCATCGCGGTGTTTCCCGAGCACGGTGGCGACGTGGACACGTTGCTGCTCGCCGCCGACGTCGCCATGTATGCGGCCAAGCGCAACGGCGGGGGGTTCCAGGCGTGCACGTCGCCGGGGCCTCCGCGACGCGCGCCGGAGCTGGTCAGCCGCGGGAGTCGAGCAGGGCGGCCAGCTCCGCGGCTGTGGTGACGGGGCGCTCGCAGGCGAAGTTGCGGCAGACGTAGGCGGCGGCGTGCCCGTTCTGCTGCGGGCGGTCCTGCATCAGCGGCACGGCGTCGGGGTCGCCCCAGGCGAGGACGCGCAGGGGGTCGAAGCGGTGGGCGGCAGTTTGGACCAGCGCTCGCGTGCCGGCTGCGTTTTTGTCACCCGCGACTGCAACTTCGCGAACGGGGTGGGTGAGCATCTGCAGCGCCCAGGCCAGGTTGCCGAGGCCGAGCGGGCTGCGGGCGACGGCGTCGGCGAGCGGGGCGACGGTGCTGAGCGCTGCCTGGTGCCAGCGCTCGTCACCGGTGTAGGCGTGGAGCCGCAACATGGCGTGGGCGGCGATCGACTGGCCGGCGGGAACGGCGTTGTCGTCGAGTGACCTGGGGCGGACCAGCAGCGGCTCGGCGTCGATGGCGGTGTCGTAGAAGCCGGCGACGCCGTCGTGAAAGCGGGTGAGCATGCCGGCGGCGATGTGCTGCGCCTCGGTGAACCAGCGCGGCTCGCCGGTGGCCTCGTAGAGGGTGAGCAGGGCGTCGCTGAGGAAGGCGCTGTCCTCGAGGAAGCCGGTGATCTTCGCCTTGCCGTCCTTCCAGGTGCGCAGCAGGGTGCCGTCGTTGGTGCGCAGGTTGTCGAGCAGGAAGGTGGCGCAGTCGTCGGCGACCTGCACGTAGTCGGCGCGGTCGAGGGCGGCGCCGGCCTGGGCGAAGGCGTCGAGCATCAGGGCGTTCCAGGCGATGATCACCTTGTCGTCGCGGCCGGGGTGGACGCGCTGCTCGCGCACCGCGTACAGGCGCTCGCGGATGCCGTCGACGTTCTGCTGCGGCTCCGCCAGCGCGAGCACCGTGGCGCCGCCTTCGAAGTTGCCGCCCGGCGTCACGCCGAAGACGCGCGCGGCCAACGCTGCATCCTCGTCGCCCAGCGCCTGGCGGAGCTGCTCGGGCGTCCAGACGAAGAACCTCCCCTCCTCGCCCTCGCTGTCGGCGTCCTGCGTCGACGCGAATCCCCCGCCGGGCAGGCGCATCTCCCGCACCACGTAGTCGAGCGTCTCCTCGACCACCCGGCGCCATCGCTCGTTGCCGGTGAGCTGGAACGCGTGCAGGTACACCGGCGCGAGCTGGGCGTTGTCGTAGAGCATCTTCTCGAAGTGCGGCACGGCCCACCGCGCGTCCACGCTGTAGCGGTGGAAGCCGCCGCCGACGTGGTCGTAGATGCCGCCGCGGGCCATCCGGTCCAGGCTGAACAGCGCCGCTTCGAGCGCCGCCGTGTCGCCGGTGACCGCGTGGTGGCGCAGCATCAGGTCGAGGCTCGCCGGGTGGGGGAACTTGGGCGCGCCGCCGAAGCCGCCGTCCTGCCGGTCGGTCATCTCGACCAGGGCGCGCACCGCCTGCTCGACCAGATCGGGCGACGGCTCGCCGCCCGGGCGCAGGCGCGGCGGGGTGAGCGCCTGGCGGAGCTGCTCGCCGACCCGGGCCACGTCGTCCTTCTGCGTGTGGTACGCGTCGGCGGCGGCTCGGAGGATGGTGGGGAAGCCGCGCATGCCGTGGCGGTCGGCGGGCGGGAAGTAGGTGCCGCCGTAGTACGGCACGGCGCCCGGGGTGAGGAACATGGTCATCGGCCAGCCACCCCGGCCGGTCATCGCCTGCACGGCCTGCATGTAGATGGCGTCGACGTCGGGCCGCTCCTCGCGGTCCACCTTGATGTTGACGAAGAGCTCGTTCATGACGGCCGCGATCTGCGGGTTCTCGAACGACTCGTGGGCCATGACGTGGCACCAGTGGCAGGCGCTGTAGCCGATGCTCAGCAGCACCGGGCGGTCGCTGCGCCGCGCCTCCTCGAACGCCGCGTCGCCCCAGGGCCACCAGTCGACCGGGTTCTCCGCGTGCTGCTGCAGGTAGGGGGAGGTCTCGGCGGCGAGGCGGTTGGACATGCGCCCCACGCTACCAGCGTGTAGGAAGAGGTGGGGGCCGCCGGGATGCGGTCACCGGCGGCCCTGTTGAGAAGGAAGGGATTGAGCTGGGGCTCGGCGCTGCCCGTTCACCTCAGTCCCGATGCAGATCCACCCGCTCGGATCTGTCCTCTCTTTCCTCCTCCGCCCCGACGGTCATGGTCCAGGAGCCCGCCGGGCGTATGGCTACGCTAGCCGCTCCCGCCCCGGTCGGGCTTGTCCAGCCCGCGCAAGATCTCTGGCCTGCCGGACAAGGAGTCTTGCCGCCTGGCCCGTCCAGAGCGGCCGCGCGCGGCCAGTGACTACACTGCACAGCCGTGCCCGAGCAGGAGATCGCGCCGCCTCAGCGACCTGTGTCAGATGTCATGACGCGTGACGTCAGGACGGTTCACGTCGAGGACCCGGTCGACGCCGTGGTCGACATCATCGTGGGCATGCGCATCACCGGCGTGCCGGTGGTCGACGACGCGGGGCACTGCATCGGCGTGGTCACCGAGTCCGACATCCTGGGCAAGCGCGGCAGCACCGTCGGGGCGATCATGACCGCCGACGCGGTGACCGTCGACGAGGACGTCTCGCTGGCCGAGGCCGCCGAGCTGATGCTCACCCGGCGCATCCGCCGCCTGCCCGTGGTGCGCGGCGACGGCACCCTGGCCGGGCTGCTCACCCGCATGGACCTGGTGCGCTGGTTCGGCCAGACCCGCTGGGCCTGCGAGTGGTGCGGCACCGCCGAGCGGGGGCTGCGCCCACCCAACGCGTGTCCCCAGTGCGGCGGCGAGAGCTGGCGCCTGACCATCGAGGAGAGATGAGCGCCGTGGTCACTGCAGCCAAGGGTGGACTCGAGGGGGTCGTCGCCGGCGCCAGCGCGCTGTGCGACATCGACGGGCGCACCGGGCGCCTGCTCTACTGCGGCTACGACATCGTCGACCTCGCCGAGCACTCGTCGTTCGAGGAGACGGCGTACCTGCTGTGGCACGGTGAGCTGCCCGACGCCGTGCAGCTCGCCGAGCTGACCGCCGCGCTGCGCGGGCAGATGGAGCCGCATCCCTCGGTGTGGGACGTGGCCCGCGCCGCCGGGCCCGACGCCGACCCCATGGCGGTGCTGCGCACCCAGGTGTCGCTGCTCGGCGCCCTCGACCCCGACGCCGCTGACAACTCGGAGGCCGCCAACCGCCGCAAGTCGCTGCGCCTGGTGGCCCAGGCGGGGACGCTGGTGGCCGGCACGGAGCGCATCAGCCGGGGCCTGCAGCCGGTCGCGCCGCGGCCCGATCTCGGGCTTGCGGCCAACTTCCTTTACATGCTGCGCGGCGCCCCGCCCGACGACGAGGAGGTGCGCGCCTTCGACGTCGCCCTGGTACTTCATGCCGAACATGGCATGAACGCGTCCACCTTCGCCGCGCGGGTCACGGCGGCGACGCTGTCCGACATGCACAGCGCGATCACCTCGGCGATCGGCGCGCTCAAGGGACAGCTCCACGGCGGCGCCAACGAGCGGGTCATGGAACTGCTCCGCGAGCTGCCCGACGTGGATTCGACGCCCGCCGCGGTGCGCGAGATGCTCGACCAGAAGCGGCGCATCATGGGCTTCGGCCACCGCGTGTACCGCACCGAGGACCCGCGCGCCACCATCCTGCGGCGCTGGTCGCGCCGCCTCGGCGAGCGCGCCGGCGAGACGCGCTGGTACGAGCTGACCCTGGCCGTCGACCAGGCGGTGCGCGAGGAGAAGGGCCTGTATCCCAACGTCGACCTCTACTCGGCGTCGGCGTACACCTCGCTCGGTCTCCCGCAGCGCGTCTTCACGCCGATCTTCGCGGTCAGCCGCATGGCGGGTTGGACGGCCAACGTCATCGAGCAGCACCGCGACAACCGGCTGATCCGTCCGGACTCCGACTACATCGGTCCTGAGCCGCGCGAGTACGTGGTGCTGGCGGAGCGCAGCGCGGCCTAGGCGGGGCGCAGCAGGCGGAGCATGCCGCCGAGGCCGAGCAGCACGGCGACGGCGGAGACGGCGGCGACGCCGAAGATGCGCAGGCGCAGGTCCTCGCCCTGGTAGACGGGCGGCGCGGGGGTGGCCTGGAGGTGGTGCAGCCAGAGGCCGTCACGGGTGGCCGCGTACACGGCGTGGTTCGGCGAGTCGGTGGTGATGGCGAGGACGCCGTCGGGCAGGCCGGGCCCGCCGCGGACCCAGTCGTCGCCGCCGTTGGTGCTCTCCAGCACGGAGTAGCCGTCGGTGGCCAGGTAGACGGCCGCGGTCAGCGGTTGGGTGAAGCTCGCGATGCCGGTGACCTGGGGGCGGCCGTGCACGGCGTCCTGGTTGAGCAGCAGCAGGGCGCGGGCCCAGTGGCCGTCACCGCCGCGGCGCCAGACCACGCCGTCGACGTCCACGGCGACGACCAGGCCGGTGTAGCCGGGCAGCGCGGCGACGGTGCCGCGTCCGGCGGTGGTCGACTGGGCGACGTGGGGGCTGCCGGGGTCGAGGTGCCAGGTGCCGGTGGCGTCGAGCTCGCCGGCGCGGCCGTCGCGGACCTGCCAAGCGCCCGGGGCGGCGGGCTGGGTGCCCTGCGGGTCGGCGCTCGCCTGCCAGGTGTGGCCGCCGTCGCTGGAGCGCTGCTGCCCGACGCCGTCGACGGCGGCCGTGATCTGGCCGGAGTCGGCACGAACCGCGGTGACGGCGTGGCCCTGGAAGGCGACGGGGACCCACCACGGCTCGGCGACCGGTTGCGGCGAGGCGGTGGCCGTTGGCGTGCTGGTCGGGGTGGACGCCTGTGCGCGGGCCACCACGCTCGGCGACGCCAGCAGTGCGGCGATGACGGCGAGCCCGGTGGCGGCGAGGCGGCGCGCCGTACGCTCAGTAGCCATACAGTCCCGGCATCACGCCGACCGCGACGGCGACGTCGCCCACCGCATGGATGACGATCGCCGGCCACAGCGACCCGGTGCGCTGGGTGATCCAGCCGAGCACGAAGCCCAGGGCGATGGTCACCGGCACGAAGGGACCCGCGGGTCCCTCGTACTGCACGGCGATGTGGGCGAGGCCGAAGAAGACCGCCTGGCCGAGGTTGGCCACCCACGGCTTGGTGACCCGCTCCAGGGCGCCGAGCAGCAGGCCGCGGAACTCCAGCTCCTGGGCGGCCGCCTGGAGCACGTTGCCGGGCGCCACCCAGGGCATGTCCCGCGCCAGGGCGACGGGCTGGATGCCGAGACGGCCGAGCAGGGTGGCGGGGACGGCCAGGGCAAGGGCGAGGAGCAGAACGCTGCCACCCAGGCTGACCAGCGCGGTGCTCGGGCGGAAGCTGCGGAGGCGCATGGCGGGGCGCCGGTCGGGCTGGAGCACCCGCCAGGCGAGGGCGATGAATGCCATGGTCAGCACGGTCTGGGCCACGCCCGCCCAGGCGAAGCGCTCGTCGCCGCCGAGGCCCGGCCAGAAGATGCCGAGCACCCGGGGCGTCGCCGCCCAGAGCGCGAACGGCGCGGTGATCGAGGCGACGGCGAGCAGCACGGCGCGGGCGTCCCTGAGCCGCGGCACCAGCAGCGCGGCGCCGAGCAGGGCCAGGCTGACCCCGGCCAGGCGCGCGTCGTAGGGGTCGACGGACACCGGGTCGCTGAACAGGCGGGGGACCAGCAGGCTGAGCCCGAGGGCGATGGCCGCCGCGCCGAGCCCGGTGACGGCGCCGCGCCAGGTGGCCGCTCGCGGCGTTGCGGGTGCGGGTGCGGGCGCCGGCGCGGCGGGAACGGCGGTGCTCACCCGGGCAGTATGTCGGCAGCCGGATAACCTCGCGCTCGCCTGCGCGACCGGTTCCGGTAGTCTTCACCGCCGCGATGTCCGTGACGATCCTGGTGGGCGGTCAGTGGGGCGACGAGGGCAAGGGCAAGGTGATCGACCTGCTCGCCGACCGCGTCGAGATGGTGGTGCGCTCACAGGGTGGCAACAACGCGGGACACACCGTGGTCACCGAGGGTGAGGAGTTCAAGTTCCACCTCATCCCCAGCGGCATCCTCTACCCGCAGACCACCTGCGTCATCGGCCACGGCGTGGTGGTCGACCCCCGCGCCTTCCTCGACGAGCTCGACCACGTGCGCGAACGCGGCGTCACCACCGACAACCTGGTGATCAGCGACCGCGCCCACATGGTGATGCCCTACCACCCGGTTCTCGACAAGCTCGGGGAGACCCAGCGCGGCGACGACCGCCTCGGCACCACCTGGCGCGGCATCGGTCCCACCTACGAGGACAAGGTGCGGCGCATCGGCTTTCGCGTCGGCGACCTGCAGAAGCCGAGGTTCCTGGAGAAGAAGCTTCGCTTCGTGCTGCGGCTGAAGAACGAGACGCTGACCAAGCTGTTCGACGCCGAGCCGTTCGACGAGCAGGCCATCCTCGACGAGTACATCGGCTATGCGGAACGGCTGGAGCCGTACATCCGCGACATCTACCCGGTGGTGCAGGGCGCCATCGCGCGCGGCGACCGCATCCTGCTGGAGGGCGCGCAGGGCGTGATGCTGGACCTGGACCTGGGCACGTATCCGTACGTGACCTCGTCGTCGCCCACCGCGGGCGGCGCGTGCACCGGCTCGGGGATCCCGCCGTCGCGCGTGTCCAAGACGGTGGGCGTGTTCAAGGCGTACACCACGCGCGTCGGCTACGGGCCGTTTCCGACAGAGCTGACCGATACGCTCGGCGACTACATCCGCGAGATCGGCGCCGAGTTCGGCACCACCACCGGGCGGGCGCGCCGCGTCGGCTGGTTCGACGGTGCGGTGGCGCGCTACTCGGTCAACACCAACGGCATCGACTCGATGGTGCTGACCAAGCTCGACGTGCTCGACACCCTGGACACCATCAAGATCTGCACCGGCTACGTGTGGCGCGGCGAGGAGTGGGACCATCCCATGGCCAACATCTCGCACATGAAGCACTGCGAGCCGCAGTACGTCGAGCTGCCCGGCTGGCAGGAGCCGCTGCGCGACCGGCGCCGCTTCGAGGACCTGCCCCGCGCCACCCAGGACTACGTCGCCGCGCTGGAGGACGTGTGCGGCGCGCCGGTCGACGTCATCTCGGTCGGGCCCGACCGGGAGCACACCATCGTCCGGCGGCCGCTGGTCTGAAAGATTGCCCCCGGTACATCCGGGGTAGGCTCACTGAGATGCTCGACGAGAAGGTGCGCCAGCTGGCGAGGGGACCCAACTTCGCAGCCGTGACCACGATGCTGCCCTCCGGACGCTTCCAGACGCAGCCCATCTGGGTCGACGCCGACGACGAGCACATCTACCTCAACACCGAGATCGACCGCGCCAAGTTCAAGAACGTGGAGCGAGACCCGCGCATCACCGTGATGATCTGGGACCGCGACGATCCCTACCGCTACGTCGAGGTGCGCGGCCGCGTCGTCGAGACCGTCCGCGGCGACCGCGCCCGCAGGATGATCGACGAGCTCTCCCAGAAGTACACCGGCCACCCCTACCCGCCCGACGCCATCAGCAGCGAGCGCGTCATCCTGAAGGTCGCCCCGGAGACCCAGCGGATCGCCGCCTGAAGTTCAGGGACGCCCTTCGGAGCTACGCGGCGGCGCGCAGGGCTTCGAGCACCTCGTCGGCGTGGCCGGTGGGTTTGACGTTCTCCCAGACGCGCTCGATGGAACCGCTGGCGGCGATCAGGAAGGTGGTGCGGAGGATGCCCATGTACTTGTTGCCGTTGTACTCGCGCTCGCCCCAGACGCCGTAGGCCTCGAGCGCGACGTGCTCGGGGTCGGCCACCAGTGTGAACGGGATGCCGAGCTTCTCGGCCCAGGCGTCGTGGGAGGCGACGTCGTCGCCGCTGACGCCGACCACGACGGCGTCGAGGTCTTCGATGGTCTTGACTTCGTCACGGAAGCCCTGTGCTTCGATGGTTCAACCAGGGGTGTCGTCCTTGGGATAGAACCAGAGCACCACGCGGCGGCCGCGGAGGTCGCTGAGGCGAAGGGTGCCACCGCCGTTGGTGGCCAGCTCGAAGTCGGGAGCCATGTCGCCGGCGCGGGGGATTGTGGCCATGTGTGGCGGGAACCTCCTGCGGAGCCTACGACGCCGCGGCGGCGTGCTCCTTGCTGTGCGCTTCGATCAGCGGCTGCGCGATCTGGGCGGGGACCTCTTGGTAGTGGGAGACGCTCATCGTATACCGGCCCCTGCCCTGGGTGGCGGCGCGCAGGTCGATGGGGAAGGTGTACATCTCGGCCAGGGGCACCTGGGCGGTGACCTCGGTGCGCCCGTCGCCGATCGGGTTCATGCCTCCGACATGCCCGCGCTTGGCGTTGATGATGCCGATGACGTCGCCCATCAGGCGCTCGGGGACGACGACGTGCACGTCCATCACCGGCTCCAGCAGCACCGGCTTGGCCTCCTGCACCGCGCGCCGCATGGCCATCGACCCGGCGATCTGGAAGGCGATGTCCTTGCCGTCGACGGGATGCGTCGAGCCGTCGACCAGGCGCACCTTGACGTCGACGATCGGGTAGCCGGCCACCGCGCCCTGCTCGATGGTCTGCTTCACGCCCTTCTCCACCGACGGGCGGAACTGCTGCGGGATCGAGCCGCCGAAGATCTTGTCCTCCCACTGGTAGCCCTCGCCGCGGGCCAGTGGCTCCAGCTCGATGGTGCAGTCGCCGTACAGCCCCGCCCCGCCCGACTGCTTCTTGTACTTGTGCTGCACGCGCGCCGACCCGGTGACCGTCTCGCGGTAGGCGACCTTGGGCTGCGACAACGACGCGTCGACGCCGAACTTGCGCTTGATCCGCTCCAGCGCCACGTCGAGGTGCACGTCGCCGAGGCCGTGCAGCACCTGCTCCTTGGTGACCTCGTCGCGCTCCATGGAGAACGTCGGGTCCTCCTCGGAATAGCGGGCCAGCGCGGAGTTGATCTTGTCCTCGTCGCCCTTGGTCCTGGCGTGCACCGCCATGGCGTAGGCCGGCACCGGGTAGTCGATCGGCGGCAGCGTGACCTGGTGCGCCTTGTCGCACAGCGTGTCGCCGGTCAGCGTCACGGCCAGCTTGGTGGCCACGCCGATGTCACCGGCGACGATCTCGCCCGCCGGCACGATCTGCTTGCCCATCGGCTGGCCGAGCTGGGCCAGGCGTTCCTCGGCGCCGCGGTTGCTGTTCCACGGATGGGTGTCGGGACGCATGGTGCCGCGCAGCACCCGGAAGTAGGTGATCTTGCCGAAGGGGTCGATGCTCGACTTGAAGACGTGCGCCACCAGTGGCGCCGCCGGGTCGCACTCGATCTCGATCTCGCCACCTTTGGCGTCAACTGCCTGGTGCACGCGCTCCTTGGGCGAGGGCAGGTAGCGGTTGATGCAGTCGAGGATGAACGAGGAGCCCTTCTCCTGCAACGCGGAGGCGGGCACGATCGGCACCAGCGAGCCGCGCAGCGCGGCGACGTGCAGAGCGCTGTGCACCTCGTCGTCGGTCAGCTCGGTGCCTTCCAGGTACTTCTCCAGCAGTGCGTCGTCAGTCTCCGCCGCCGCATCCACCAACGCGGAGTGGGCGCGCTCGATCTCCTCGCGGTGGTCCTCGGGAAACTCGCCGTCGACCAGGCGGCCGCCGTCGAAGGAGTAGGCGCGGTCGTTGACCAGGTCGACCAGCCCGCGAAACGACTCGTGCGACCCCTCCGGCACCGCCACCGCGATCGCCTTGCGCCCGAACGCCTCGCGGATGGCGTCCACGGTGGCCTCGTAGGAGACGTTCTCCTTGTCCATCTTGTTGACCACGATCAGCGCGGGCAGCCCGGCGGCGCTGATCCGCTCCCAGGCCAGCTCCGCGCCGACCGGCACCTCGGTCCCCGGCGAGCCCGCCGACACCACCAGCAGCGCCGCGTCCGCCGCCGCCAGGGCCTGCGACACCTCACCGCCGAAGTCCTGGAAGCCCGGGGTGTCGATGAGGTTGATGCGCACGTCGTTCCAGTCGCAGTGGGCGACCGCGGCGGCGATGGAGATGGAGCGCTTCTGCTCCTCGGGCTCGTGGTCGAGGATCGAGGTGCCCTGGTCGGTGGAGCCGAGCCGCTGGGTGGCCCCCGCGGTGTGGAGCAGCGCCTCGCACAGCGACGTCTTGCCGTCGTGACTGTGACCGAGGACGGCGACGCAGCGGATGCGATCTGGTGTGGGCATTGCGCTCTTCTCTCCAACTCCAGTCCGGCCAACCGGGCCACTCCGGGCAGCCAATGGTAGCGGCTATCTTGGCGACCTTCCCATGCCCCTTCGCCGCCCCCCACTCCTCGCCCTCGCGGGCGCCTGCGCCGTGCTCGTCGCGTGCGGCGACAGCACACCCGCGGCGCACTGCAGCGCGCTTCCCTCGGCGCCTCCCGCGAGCGCTGTCGCCGGGCCGTTGACAGGGCACGCCGACCCCGGCTCGTTCCCCGCCGGCGGCACGGTGCGGGTCAGCGTCGACGCCGCCGGGCCGGCCACCTTCGACGCGCCGTGCGACCAGCCGCTGCAGCTCATCGTCGTCGACAGCGCCGACCTCCACGTCGCCGCCCAGCCGTCGTCCGCCGCGCCGAAGGGCACGCCGTGTGGCGCCGTGACGCTCACCGCGGGGGAGACCGCCCACTACGAGCTGCTCTGGACTGCCGACCCCACCCTGCCGCCGGGTCGCTACAGCCTTGACGCCACGCTCGGCGACCAGCCGCCGCTGGTGCTCAGCGTCGACCTCGGGCTGGCCCGGATCGGCTGCGGCTGAGCCTGGGGACCGCCTCGGGCTTGTTGGCGACCACCAGCAGCGACTGGGACAGGCCGGTCGCCCGGTAGCGCGTCCAGCCGTCGTACACGGCCGTCACGTTCAACCCGGCGCGGCCGAACAGCGCCTCGACGTCCGCCAGCGGGGTGAAGGCGCCGGTGGTCTGCTGCACGCTGACGCCGTCGTCGAGCACGGCGATCTCGCGGAGCACGTAGGTCTGCGCCTCGTCGTCGTAGGTGGCGTCGGTGAGCAGCAGGTGGCGGCGGTCGGCGAGGATCGAGAAGGGGACGTACTCCCAGGCGCTCAGCCGTCCCGGCGGCTGGTCGGGGCGGACGCGCAGCTCGGCGATCAGGCGCCCGCCGGGGCGCAGCGCGGCGGCGAGGCGGCGCAGCACCTGGGGCTGCTGGGAGCGGCGGAAGGCTTCGAGGACGTAGTAGATGAGCAGCACGGCGTCGTAGCGCTCGCGGTCGTCCAGGGTGCGCAGGTCGGCCTTGCGGAAGGTCGCGGTGCGCTGCACACCGGCGTCGCGGGCCAGGCTGCGGGCGTGGCGGAGCACCGCGTCGCCGACGTCGGTGCCGCTGACCGTGTAGCCCCGGCGGGCCAGGCGCACCGAGTACAGGCCGGGGCCGCAGGCGGCGTCGAGGATGTCCGCGGGCGCGGCGGGGATCAGCTTGAGCAGGCGGCGAACGTGGCGCTCGACGACGTGGAGGCGGCGGCTGGCCCCGTCGTGCGACTGGTCGAGGTGTTCGCGCAGCACCCGGCGGGAGACCTCGGGGTCGCCCCAGTCGAGCTCGAAGCGGCGGTCGAAGGGGATCGGCCAGGCGGGCAGGGCGTTGGGGCGGAGCCTGGCGGCGGCGGGTTTGGGAGGCGGCGGCATGGGTGCGGGGCAGCGTACTGGGGGGCGGGACCGGGGTGTCGTTCGGGCACAATGTCGGCCCGTGACCAGCGCGCTCACCACCTTCGTCCAGAACCACGGCATCCTCGCCGTGCTGGTGCTGATGGCGGTGGAGAGCTGCGGCATCCCCTTCCCCTCCGAGGTGATCATGCCCTTCGCGGGCTTCATGGCCTCGCAGGGACACATCTCGCTGGGCGGCGCCATCGTCGCCGGCGCGGCGGGCAACCTGATCGGCTCGCTGGTCGCCTACGGGCTGGCCGCGCGCTGGGGGGAGCCGCTGCTGCTCGGACCGGGGCGCTGGATCGGCATCTCGCAACGCCACGTCGAGTCCGCCGACCGCTGGTTCCGGCGCTACGGGCTGTGGGCGGTGCTGATCGGCCGCGTCGTGCCGGTGGTGCGCACCTACGTGTCCTTCCCGGCCGGGCTGGCCCGCGTCGACCTGGTGCGCTTCGCGCTGCTCACCTTCCTCGGCGCGCTGCCGTGGTGCGCCGCGCTCGCCGCCGCGGGCTACGCGGTTGGTGCCAGCTACGACAAGATCTCGGGACCGATCACGGTGGTCGCCGTCGTCGTCGCGGTGCTGGTGGTGGGGGTGCTGGTCGCCTGGTTCGTGCGCGGGCGGCGGCGCGCCACGGCCTAGAGCGGGCGGACCAGGGGGAGGATGCGGGGGTCGGGCTGGCCGGTGTTGACCGCGGACCAGCCGGCCAGGTCGGGCTGGCGCCCGTAGAGGACGACGACCACGCCGTCGCGCCGCGGGCCGGGGTTGAGGCCGCCATCGACGCGCCACCCGCTGGCCCCGCCGGGCAGCAGCGCCGCCGACGTGGCCACCAGGCAGGTGAGCGTGGGCTTGCGCTTGCGCAGTTTGCGGGCGAGCGCCTGGCAGGCGAGGTAGGTGTCGAGGCCGCCGGTGGCGGTCCTGGCGGGGAGGATGGGGCGGGCCGCGCCGTCGATCTGCTCGTCGGGGATGTCGACGGCCCACATGGCGCGGCGGATGCCGTGCAGGTCGGTGGCCTCGGTGATCGCCTCGTGGCGGAGGAACTCGGCCCAGGCGCCGTGGGGCGTGTCGGCGAAGTAGCTTGCCGGGCCCTCGCCCTCGCCATGCCACCGCGCCGCGGGCTGTTCGGTGGATTCCCAGAGGAACGGGTAGCGGGGGTCGACGTGCCGGTAGCCGATCACGTCGCCGGGGAGCTGTTGAGCGCCTCGGCGAGGTGCAGCACCTGCTGCGGACCACCGGCGTCGGGGTTCCAGTCGCCGTGGAGCAGCTCGGCGGGCGCCTTGCCGCTGAGCTGCGGGCGGGGCCGGGCGAACCAGCGGCGGATGCCGAAGTCGTTGTACCCGGCGCTGAGGTGGGACACGATCACGGCCAGGTGGTGCAGGCGCGCGGCCACCGCGTCGGGGGTGGCCCGCTCGCCGGCGATGTAGCGGCGCAGGCTGATCGAGGAGATGCCGGCGAGCTGGGCGGCGAGGTCGAGGCCCAGCGCCTCACCCAGCGTGCCCGCCTCGGTCTCCGGCGTCGGCGAGGCGAGCAGCTCGGCGTACAGCCTGTCGAGGAGTGCGGCGAGGCGCTCCGGGTCGCTGGTGCTGCCCAGCTCCAGGGCGGCGTTGCGACCGATGCCGTGACGCTGCAGGTGGCGGACCGGGGCGAGGATGGTCTCGCTGTCGAGCCGGGCGATGGGCTCGGTGCTGGGCAGCAGGCCCATCGCCTCGGCCAGGCCGAGCAGGCGGGCGGCGCGCATGCCCACCGCTGGTCGATCGTATGGAGCAGAAGCGGAGATGATCTGGAGCAACGTCATTGATCCGAATAGTACCCGAACGGGATCCTGTGTCAAGGGCGTCATGCCAGTGGGAGGATCTCCACCACAGTGCCGGCGGCGACGCCGGTGCCCTCGGCGGGGAGGGCGATGAGGCAGTCGGCGAGCACCAGGGAGCGCATGATCCCCGAGCCCTGGGGGCCGGTGAGCCTCACGCCGGGCAGCTCGTCGCCGCGGCCTGCGGGTTGGAGGATGCCACGGTGGAACGTCTCCAGGCCCTCGGGCTTGTCCATCGCCTCGAGCGCGCGGGCGGCGGTGCGGCGGCGGTGCACCTCGGTGGCGCCCTGGAGCCGGAGGACGGCGGGACGGGCGAAGAGCTCGAAGGTGACCTGCGAGCTGACCGGGTTGCCGGGCAGGCCGATGAAGGGCACGTCGCCGATGCTGCCGACCGCGAGCGGCTTGCCCGGCCGCATGGCGACGCGCCAGAAGTCCATGCGGCCCATGGAGTCGACGACGTCGCGAACGTGGTCGTGGTCGCCCATGCTCACCCCCGCGCTGCTGACGATGAGCTCGCAGCGCGACGCCTCGCTGAAGGCGCGGCGCAGGTCGGCGGGAGAGTCGCGGGCGATGCCGATGCGCACCGGCTCGCCGCCCGCCTCGCGGATGGCGGCGGCGATGGCCACCGCGTTGCTGTCGACGATCTGCCCGGGGCCCGGCTCGACGTCGGGCTCGACCAGCTCGTCGCCGGTCGACACCACCGCGACGCGGGGACGGCGGCGCACCTCCAGCCAGGCGTTGCCCAGCGCGGCGCAGGCGGCCAGGTCGGGCGGGCGGAGGCGGCGGCCGGGGTCGAGGATGGCGTCGCCGGGGTTCATGTCCTCGCCGGCGTGGCGGACGTTCGTGCCGTCTTTGACCTCAACGACGATGCGCACCCGCTCGCGGCCGGAATCGGTGTCCTCATAGCGGACCACGGCGTCGGCACCGTCGGGGACGGGGGCGCCGGTCATGATGCGCATCGCCGTCCGCGGCTCGAGGCGGCGGCCGGGCGGCATGCCGGCGCGCGACTCGCCGGTCACCGCGAGCACCACGGGCGACGCCTCGGAGGCGCCGCGGGTGTCGCCGTGGCGCACCGCGTAGCCGTCCATGCCGGAGTTGTCGAAGGGCGGCAGGGTGCGGCGGCTGACCACCGGCTCGGCGAGTACCCGGCCCAGCGCCGCGGACAGCGGCACGCGCTCGGTGCGCAGCGGCGTGATGGCGTCGAGGATGCGTTGCTGCGCCTGGATCACGGTCAGCATGCCGGCGCCGATGCTCACGTTGGCGGCCGTCCCTGCAGGCTTGCGGTGAGCACCGCGGTGGACTGCGGGTCGGCGGGGCGCGCACCGGGCAGGTCGACGCCGTAGCGCAGCCGCGTCGCCGCGTACACGGCGCGCATCGCGGGGACGGGCACGCCCGCCTGGTCGGCGCGGCGCACCACGTCGCCGAGCAGCACCTCCAGCTCGCTGTCGCGTCCGGCGGCGAGGTCGCGGAACATCGAGGAGCGGCCCTCGGGGTCGGTCCCGGCGATGCCCTGGGCGATGAATTCGACAACGTCGGCAGAAACGTCGACACCCTCGGCCACCGCGACCGAGCGCACCTCCTCGCACATGGTGCGGAAGGTGAGCATCATGTCGGGCAGCTCGCGGAACTCGCCGACGGTGCGCCCGGTCAGCGCGGTGATGCCGCTCAGCGGCGCCAGCAGGCAGAGCTTCTCCCAGCAGACGCGGGGGCCGTCGTCGTCGGCGGCCGCGAGCAGGCCCGCCCCCACCCACTCTTGGGCCAGCGTTTGCGCCCGCGCGGCCAGCTGGTCGCCGCGCTGCAGCGGTCCGAAGCGGTAGAGCCGCGGGCCGCCGAGCACCTGCACCACGCCCGGGGACTCGACGTGGCTGAAGATGTAGACGCTGCCGACCAGGACCCGGTCGGGCGCGACGCCCGCCAGCGGGCCGGACAGGTGGGAGACCCCGTTCTGCACGGCGAGGACCACGGTGCCGTCGCCGCTGCGCGCCAGGTAGGCCGGGAGCGAGGCCACCAGGTCGGGCAGGTCGCGGTGCTTGACCGCCAGCACCAGCGCGGCGGCGGCGGGTGCCTCGTCCAAAGATCCGTGCACCGACACGCGCGAGGGCGTCGCGTCGGCGCGCTGCGGGTCGATGAGGCGCACCCCGTCGCGGGCGATCGCCTCGCCGTGCGCGCCGCGGGCCACCACGGCGACGTCGAGGCCGCCCTGGGCGAGCACGGCGGCGAGGTACCCCCCGACCCCGCCGGGGCCGACCACGCAGCAGTCCGTCATGGCTGTGGAGCATAGTCAGTCGCCCACGGACAGGGGGCGACGGCGAGGGTCTCAGTGGCTCTGGCGAGCCGCTAGGACATGTCCACCCAGGGCGACTGCTCGCCCTCGGAGCCCTCTTCCTCGGAGCCGCGCTGGCGGTAGCGCTCGGCCACCATCTTGTAGGCGACGTTCTTGGGCAGGCCCAGCTTGACCAGGGACTTGACCTCGTCGGCCATCACCTTGTCACGCGCCGTCTCGATGGCGGCGATGACGTCGTCGATGTGGACCGGGGCTCGCTTTGCCATACAGGCGGTGATTCTACCACTGGGCTGTGGAATTGAATCCTCGCCGGGTGGGCTGACGCGCGGTCGTCGAGCCGGCGCGCGCGCGGGCCGCGGCCCCCGCCGGGCTGTCCCGCATACTTGGAACCCGATGGCCTACCTTCCCAATACGGACGCCGAAAGGCGTTCGATGCTCGATGCAGTCGGCGCCAGCCGCATCGAGGACCTCTTCTCCTCCGTCCCGGCACAGCTCCTCGGCCCGCAGCTCGACCTGCCCCCGGCCCTCTCCGAGCAGGAGCTGGTCGCCGACCTGGAGCGGCTCGCCGCCCGCAACCGTCCGCTGAGCGCCTGGGAGTCGTTCCTCGGCGCCGGTGTGTACCGCCGCTTCATCCCCGCAATCGTCAGGGCGACCATCTCGCGCCCCGAGTTCTACACGGCCTACACGCCGTACCAGGCCGAGGCGTCGCAGGGCACGCTGCAGACCATCTTCGAATTTCAGTCGATGATCTGCGCGCTGACCGGCATGGACGTGTCCAACGCCTCGCTGTACGACGGTGCAACGGCGGCCGCCGAGGCGCTGATGCTGGCGGTGACGCAGACCGGACGCCATCGCGTCGCCGTGTCGGCGGCGATCCACCCCGAGGCGCTGGGCGTGATCCGGACGTATGCGGGCGGACGCAATGTTCAGGTGGACGTCATCGCTCATCGCGACGGGGTCACGCCGCTCGACGCGGTGCGCGCCGCGCTGACCGAGGAGCACGCTGGGTTGATCGTTGCCCAGCCGACGTTCTTCGGCGCACTGGAAGACCTCGCGCCACTTGCCGAGGCCGCGCATGCAGTGGGCGCTCTGGCGGTCGCGTCGGTCGACCCCATCGCCTGCAGCGTGCTGGTGCCGCCGGGCGACGCGGGCTTCGACGTCGCCGTCGGTGACGGGCAGCCGCTGGGCATCCCCGCGTCGTACGGCGGACCGCACGTCGGCTTCATCGCCTCCAGCGACGCGCTGGTGCGGCGGCTGCCGGGACGGCTGGTCGGCATGACCCTCGACCACCACGGGCGGCGCGCCTACACGCTGACGTTGCAGGCGCGCGAGCAGCACATCCGCCGCGAGAAGGCGACCAGCAACATCTGCACCAACCACGCGCTGATGGCGCTGGCCGCGACCATCTACATGGCCAAGATGGGCGCCGGCGGGATGCGCGCCGTCGCCGAGGTGAGCGCGCAGCGGGCGCACGTTCTCGCCGAACGGCTGGCGGCGCTGCCGGGCTTCTCGGTGGCGTTCGACGCGCCGTTCCTGTGGGAGTTCACCCTGCGCGTACCGGGTGATGCGGCGGCGCTGGCGACGGCGATGCGCGAGCGCGGCATCGTCGCGGGGCTGCCGCTCGGCGGCGTCGACGCCTCGCTGAGCAACGCACTGCTGGTGTGCTGCACCGAGATGACCTCGCCCGCGTCGATCGACCACTACGTCGAGGCGGCGCGCGAACTGGCGGCGCGTCCACAGGAGGCCCGGGCATGAGCGAGGCCAACGGCAGCGCGCCGCGCGCCACGCAGCCCGAGCCCGCCTGGGCCGGCGAGGAGCCGCTGGTGTTCGAGCTCAGCACCGACTACAGCGACGGTCCGCGCACGGTGGCGGCGGGGGTCGCGGATGCCAAGCCCCTCGACGCGTTGCTGCCCAAATCGGCGCTGCGCACCAGCACCACCTACGTGCCCGCCGTGCCCGAGCCCGTGCTGGCCCGACACGTCGGACGCATGGCGCGCCGCAACCACCACCTGCACCACGGCATCTACCCGCTCGGCTCCTGCACCATGAAGTACAACCCCGCCGTGGACGAGCAGCTCGCCGGCCTCGACGGTTTCGCCTCGCTGCATCCCTACCAGCCCGACGAGGACGCCCAGGGCGCGCTGGAGGTGATGTGGGAGCTGGAGCGGATGCTGTGCAGCCTCACCGGTATGGCGCGCATGTCGCTGCAGCCCGCCGCGGGTGCCCACGGCGAATGGACCGGCCTGCGCATGATCCAGGCCTACCACGCCGCCCACGGCGACACGCAGCGCACCCGCGTGCTCATCCCCGACAGTGCCCACGGCACCAACCCCGCGTCCGCGGCGCTCACCGGCATGGACGTGGTCACGGTGAAGAGCAACCACGACGGCACCGTCGACGTCGAGGACTTCAAGGCGCACCTCGATTCGTCGGTCGCGGCGATCATGCTCACCAATCCCAACACGCTGGGCGTGTTCGAGAAGGACATCCTGGAGATCGCCCGCGCAGCGCACGACGCCGGCGCGCTGCTCTACTACGACGGCGCCAACCTCAACGCGCTGGTCGGCGTGGCACGGCCGGGCGACATGGGCTTCGACGTCGTCCACCTCAACCTGCACAAGACGTTCTCGACGCCGCACGGTGGCGGCGGACCGGGCAGCGGTCCTGTCGGCGTCGCGCCCTCGCTGGTGGAGTTCTTGCCGGTGCCGACCGTCGAGAAGCGCGACGGTCGCTTCGTGCTCGACCACGAGCACCCGCGGTCGATCGGCAAAGTTCGTTCCTACTACGGCAACTTCGGCATGCTGGTGCGGGCCTACGCGTACATCCGCGCCTACGGCGACACGCTGCCGCAGGTGGCCCACGACGCGGTGCTGAATGCGCGCTACCTGCAGGCGCGGCTGGCGCCGCTGTTCCCGATGGCGGTCGACATGCCGTGCCTGCACGAGTTCGTCGCCACCACGCGCGGCTCGCGGGTCGCGGGGCTGCGCGCCACCGACGTCGCCAAGCGGCTCATCGACTATGGCGTGTATCCGCCGACGGTGTACTTCCCGACCACCGTGCCCGAGGCGATGATGTTCGAGCCGACCGAGACGGAGTCGAAGCAGTCGCTCGACGACCTGGCGGACATCTGCGCCGCCATCGTCGGCGAGGCCGAGCGCGACCTGCACTTCGTGCGCTCCGCCCCGCACAACGCGCCGGTGGAGCGCGTGGACGAGGTGCGGGCGGCGCGGCATCCGCACCTGCGGTGGAGGCCTGACGACTGATGCGCGTCGACGATCCCGCCGCGTTGCGCACCGAATTGCACGCAATGCTCTACGAACGCAGCTTCAAATTCGGCGACTTCATACTCCGCAGCGGCCGCCGCAGCGACTTCTACTTCGACGGCAAACAGGTCACCCTCGACGGCCGCGGCCTCTACCTGGTCTCGCGCCTCATCCTGCAGCGCGTCCGCGAGCTGCCCGGCGTCACCGCGGTCGGCGGCATGACGCTGGGCGCCGACCCCATCGCCTCCGGCGTCGCCGCCCTGAGCGGCATGGAGGACGCCGCTCCCCTGCGCGCCTTCATCGTCCGCAAGGAGGTCAAGGACCACGGCACCGGCAAGCCCATCGAGGGACCGGCGCTGCAGCACGGGGAGAAAGTGGTGCTGGTCGAGGACACCATCACCACCGGGGGCGCGCTGCTCCAGGCCTACGACCGCGTGCTGGAGACCGGCGCCGTGCCCGTCGAGGGCATCGTCATCGTCGACCGCGAGGAGGGCGGCGGGGAGGCCTGCGCCGAACGCGGCCTCCCGCTGTATCCCCTGTTCCGCCGCAGCGAGTTTCCCACGCGCCTCCAGCCCGCCTGAGCCGGGCCCCCAGGGCGGAACGTCGCCTAGAAGCAGCTCGCCGGCGGCACACTGACCACGTTGCCGCCGGCGTCCGTGGCGCTGCCGGCAAGGCACACCTGCAGCGTCCCGACCACGGCGGTCAGTGAAATCGGAAACTGGCTCACGCTGGCGGCGGCATCGCCCGGAGCGCTCGCGCTCGACGCGCCGTAGATCGCGCCATTGCCGCTGTCGCGGATGTAGCAACTCTCCTGCGTGCTGACCGACGCGGGGCCGCTCTGCGCTGCGCATGCCAGCACGGCCTGCCCCGAGTTGCCGTTGAAGACGCCCGTGAAGGCAGCGCAGACCTGGATGGTCTGGCCGGTCGCCGGGTTGCTCCCGGTGGCACACTGCGGATTGGTCGCCGCCGCGGCCGGGCTCGCCGCCAGCGTCGCGGCAACGGTCACTCCCGCAGCCAGGATGCCCACGCGGCACGCCGCCGCGGTCGCCAAGCGCTTGATCGCCGTCATCGTCCTTCCTTCCTGTCCCGCCGGTCCTCTCTGGGACCGAACGCCGGTCCTGCTGAGGTTGACGGGCGCCGCGCGGCAACCTTGCACGGGCCACGAGCGCGTGTTCGATGGGGGATATACTGCCAGCCGGTCGTCAGAGCGGGAGACAATCGTGGAGAAGGGAATCCCCAGCCAAGTGGGCAGCGCGGAACGATCCGATTCCGATGCTCTGCACGTCCTCCTGTCCGGCGAGGAACGTTGGGGCTGGGTCGCAACCGATCCGCGGCCGCTCGTGCGGGCCTTCGACATGCCACGGCCCAGCGCATCCATCCCGCCGCCGCCAGACCCAGGGACGACTTCCCCAGACGCCGGGATGCCGAAGCGGCGCAGGACACGGCTGCTCGGAGCACCGGTCGGATGCATGGCGATTCTGGCCGTGGTCCCGGCCTTCGTCATCTACGAGGTCGAGGCGAGCCACGGTCCCTCGAAGGCGACGTGGCTGGACGGCCTGGCCAGCTTCCTCTGCTATGGGATCTGGCTGGCATGCATCGTAGCCGTGGTGCGCAATCGGCTGCATCCGGCACGCCGGCGGCGTCAAATGAAGGCTGCTCAAAGAGAGTTTGAGCGAGCGTTCGCGGCGGCGACCGCAGCGTACGAACGAGCCTGCGCGGAATGGGAGCTTGCCAGGCAGGAGTACGATGCTGCCGAGGCCGCACGAATCCACGAGTTGCCGCTGTACAGCTCGGTGAGCTTCATCTCACGGCCGCGCCGCATTGACGTGTTCGGCGACGCGGGCTGCTGGCGTGACTTCCTGGCGACCGTGTGCGGTTCGCTGGTCGGCGCCGGCTCGACCGTTACCTTATTGGACTTCTCTGAGGCCGGCGCTGCGACGCGACTCATGGACCTGTGCATCGTCGCAGGGATCCCCAATCGCGTCCTCACCCTGCCGGACGAGATCGCACGGTGCGACGTGATGGCGGGACTGAACCCCGCCGAGATCGCGGACGTCATCGTCGAGTCGCTCTACAGTGGTGTGGATCACAGCACCCGCGAAGAACGATCTCTCGCGACGCGTCTGCTCAGCGACGTCACAACGATCCTTCAAGCCGACTTCACCATGACGCGCCTGTGGAGCGGGGCGGCTCTGGCATTGGGTCATCAGCAGGCCCCGGGCATGACGAACGCCTTGTCGACCGCCGAGGTTCAGCGGCTTCGGCATCTGTACCCGCATGCCTTCCGGTCCACGATGGGCAGCCGCCTGATCCAGCTTGAGAATCAGCTTCATGCCCTGCGAGCCTTGGGACAGAATCCCCCCGCCCAGACGACACCGGCGCCACGCGTCGACATCCTGGTGATCGGCCGGGGCGGGCGCACCATCGAGAACGAGCTGCTGCGTGACCTGATCGTCGAGGGAACGGTCCGCCACCTACGCCGAGACGACGCTGGTGCAGCCCCCCCGATGATCATCGTCGCGGGCGCCGACCAACTGTCCGAGCGCCAGCTTCGGCGGCTGGACCAGCAGGCCGCGGCGAGCGGCAGCCGGCTCATCCTGCTCTTCCGCGAGCTTGCGGGCAACGCCCTGGACTTCCTGGGAGCGGGGGGTGCAGTCGCCTTCTTCCGGCTCACCAACGCGACCCAGGCGGAGCGCGCGGCAAATTGGATCGGTCGAGACTACAGGTTCGTGCTCGGCGAGCTTACCGAGGAGCGCGCCTCAGCGCAGGCCAGCCGGATGGAGTCCGAGCGCATCGTCGTCACCGGGCGGCACCACTCCACAAAGGGCGCCATCGGTGCATCCGTCACACCCGGCCAGCCGATCGGGTTCTTCATCAAGGGCGGCAGCGAGCACGACCATATGGAGGCCACCAGGCAGAGAACCGCGTCGAGCGCGGTCGAGATGGTGGCCCATCGGCTCGGTGCCACGATGCAGCGTGTCCACGAGCATGTGGTCGATCCGCAGACTCTGCGCACTCTGCCGCCGAACACGCTGCTTCTCGCCGAGTTCGACCCGAGATCGGGGCGACGCGTCGTCGCGGCAGATTGCAGCCCAGAGCTTGCCCTGGACCCCCGAGTGAGCCCGGAGGCGAGGTGACACCAGTCTCCTGAGTCAGCGAGGCGGAGGTTCACCGGCACGGTCGTCCGGCGGAGCCGCAGCGGGGGAAAGGGCAACGGATGGTAGGGGCCGCCATCGAGCGCCGTCCCACCAGTAGTGCCCATCCGGTGACCGGGGGGACCCCGGCGGGACGGCCGTCTCAGCGTCCTGCCATCGCGAGCCGTCCCACCACCACCGTGCGTCGGGTGACATCTGTATTCCCGCGAGCTGTGGCAGAGCGTTGACAACGCGGATCTCCACCATCATGTCCGACTGGGTTGCGTACACGATCGAATAGATCAACAACGGAAGCAGGCATAGGAAGAAGCCGACAATGGCCCAGACGACGTTGAATTCCTTCCGTTTGATCATCGTCACGGACTGCAGCGTCCGATTCGCGACGGCGTATCCCTGGGCGATGTAGCTGTTGACCGTACTCTCCATCTGCGCCTCGTTGAAGACGCTCACCTGGTTCACCAGAGCTGCCATGCTTCCCTCCTCGTGGTGCGACCGATCCGCGCGCTGACGCCGGTCGATCGGCATGCCGCCCACCCGGCGGCGCCGCCGATCAGAACGGGAAAGGCGAGCGGCTGGGCTCGCAAGGCGCCGGACAGGTCACCCCGGAGGGCTCGGCCGATCGCGGTGGAGAGGCCGCAGAGAGGACAGCAGTGTCCGGTGACGATGCGGAACGGACACATCGTCGGCAGCCGGCGGTCAGCGGTCAGCACAGCGTAGCCCACATACGCCACGGACAGCGTGGCAAGGACTGCGGCCCGTCGCCGGGTATCCGCAGAAGTCGCGCCTGCACGCGTTGCCGCCATCGTCCGGGAGACTCTCTACGCTGACACGCGGCGACGGCGACGCCGGATCAGGGCGGGCACCACCGGCAGAGCGACTACCGAGGCGGCGATCGATCCCGACGCGGACACCGACGCACCGGTCGGACCCGCGGTGGCCGAGGCGGTGACGCCGTTGCCGAACGGCGCGACCGCGGTCTGCAGCGGGGCGATCACGTTCTGGCCATACAGGACAGAAACGTTGGTGGCCGACGACATGGGCACGGTGTAGCGCCACTGCTGGGCGTCGATCTCGTCCACGGTGGCGGGCGAGAAGGCGTTGTCGCTGTCGGAGGTGATGAAGAAGTGGAGGCCGCTCTGGCCGATGGCGCCGGCGAACGGCGTCTTCTTCCAGGCGGGGTCGGCGGGGTTGGTGTCACTCGGGTTGCAGACCAGGTCGCTGTACTGCAACGTGGACGGCGCGCCGTGCGCCTTCCAGTAGTCGACGTAGCCCTGCTGCACGCGCGGGTCGGTGGACGCCTCCTTGGGCCACGGGCGCGCGGGCGGCCCGTCGCCGGTGCCGTCGTCGAAGCAGGCGTCGTCGCGGTAGTAGGGCACCACGGCCGGCTGCAGGGCTGAGGTCGCGCCCTTCAGCTCGGCGATGTAGACCAGCCCGCCGTTGGGCCCGGCGATCTCCTCGGGGTTGTCGATCGCCGAGCAGATGTCGAAGGTCGGGTCGCAGGTGTTGAAGTACGCCTTCTGCCCGGTCACCGGCACCTGGTCGACCTCGCCCACGGTGGAGTCGGGCACGCCGTCGACGCGCACGCCCTGCGGGTTCTTCTGGTTGTAATAGGTGTCCACGGCGCCGAGGCGGTAGTCCCACGACGTGTACAGGCCGTCCGGTGGGATGGGGTGGACGCGGACGTGGTAGTGGTAGACGTCGGCGTCGCGGTAGTAGATCTCGGTCTTGGTGACGTTGGTGCCGGAGTCGGCGCCCCACACCTCGCGAATGGCGCGCACGGGCCCGACCTTCCAGCCCAGCAGCGCCGCGTTGGCCTCCCAGTTGACCTGCTCGTCCTCGAAGCCGACCAGCGACACCGAGGAGTCCGGCGACTGCTGGAAGGCGCGTCCCTTCCAGCGGGAGATGAGGTTCGGTCCGTACTGACCGGTCGTTCCGGGCGCGGTGACGTTGAACTGGCGCACCATCCAGCGGCCGCTGGCGTAGACGCGATAGGTGGGCGTTGAGATGGTCACGCCGTCGCGCGGGACGCGGTCGACCGAGGAGCGCGCGGTGCCGTCGGGTGTGGTGATGCCACCGTCGTTGTGCGGCGAGGTGCGGCACACCGTGCCCGGGATGTTGGGGCCGTAGCCGGTGTTCGAGGTGCCGATCTTCTCGGTGTCGCCAGGGGCGAAGGTGTAGCGGTCGATCCACTCGTCGGCGTTGGCGTCGCGGGTCATCTGCACGTAGCCGTTGCTCGCGTTGAACGACGAGCCGCCGGGGCGGAGGAACAGGTAGATGTAGCCCTGCGTCGCCGGGCTGGTCGGGTCGACCACGGTGACGGTCTGGCCGCTGCCCGGCGTGGTGCCGGACGGTGGCGCGGTGCCGCTGGGCGCGGCCACGCCCGCGTCGCCCGCCATCATGGCGATCTCCGTGGTGTCGTTGACGGTGCGCACCGGGTCGGGCATCGCCTGGGTGTAGTCGTCAGGGGCGACGCCGGGCGCGGCCACCGGGGTCACGGCGCCGCTGGCGATGGCGTTGGACAGGTCGGCCGCCGACTGCTGGTAGGTCGCCGAGCACTGTCCGAAGACCTTCTTCCACGCCTCCTCGCCGGTCGAGTGCGTGGTGGGGTTCCAGGCGTAGGTGAGCTCCTGGTCGGTGCCCGAGTAGACCGAGAACGACGAGTGCCCGTTGGCCAGGAAGTACGGATAGCGCTGGTCGACCTGCACAGGGACCTCGACCCACCCCGTCGCCCCGTCCCAGCGGAAGGCAGTGACCTGGTCGGGGTCGGCGCCGGTGCGGCTGTCGGCGGGCACGGTGAGCACTCCGTTGTGGGCGCTGCGCACGCCGTCGCCTCCGGTCGACTTGCTCGCCCCGCTGGGGTAGGCGGCGGCCGCGCCGGTGGCCGAGGACCGGCTCCACTGCGGCACCTGGGCGCCGGTGATCACCACCGGCTCGGAGGCCCGGGCGCTGACGATCGGCCCCGAGGAGTTGTAGCGCAGCGTCGGCATGGGGCTGCCCGCGAGCGCCGCCAGGGGCGCGGCGTTGAGCAGCGTGGCGGCGGCGGCGGCGAGGAGCAGCTTGCGCATCGAGTGTTCAACGCGACGGCGCCCATTCTCCTTGCACGCCAACGGCTGTCTGGCGCGTCTGTGGCGATTGCATGGCGGACAGGGCGCGCCTTGTTTGGTGTGGCCAAAGGTTGTGAAGGTCGATCAGTTCTGGGCGAAGTTGTCACTTTCAGGTGGCCTCCGTGGCTGACAATCGGCCCCTGGGCAGTGTTTTCGGCGGGCTGAGGGCGAGAGAGAGATGACGGGGACTGCGCGCGGCATGAGCCGCGGGATCGGGCTGCTGGCGGCGACCGCGGGCCTCGGCGCGGCGGTGGTCGCGGCGGCGCTGGGCACCGTGGGTGGCGCCGCGGCGAGCGTGTCGCTGAGCGGGGCGATGCAGGGCCGCATGGAGATGTCCGCCGACCAGACGCTCTACGCCGGGTACGACCTGGCCATGGCGCCCGGGCACGCGGCGGCGACGCTGACCGTGACCGGGGCGGTGGTCTCGCTCAGCGTGACCTGCAAGAGCGGCAGCCAGACGGTGACCGTGGCCATGCCGGGCGCGTCGTACAGCATCGGCGCCGGTGACTTCTCCTGGCATCCGGCGGACGGCGCGTCGTGGCAGGGCAGCACGCGGCTGACCGGGCTGTGCGGCGGGCGGGGCGGGGTGTCGCTGTCGGGGGCGGCGTTCTCCGCCGCGGTGACCTCGACCGACCCGTCGCAGCCGGTGGGGATGCGCTTCCACTACTCGATGAACACGTGGGGCGGCTGGAGCTCGCCGGCGGTGATCACCTCGGGGCTGGCGGCGACACCGGTGGCGACCCCCCGGCCGACGCCGGTGCCCACGCCCGTGCCGACCCCGGTGCCCACGCCCGCGCCGACCCCGGTGCCCACCGCGGCACCGACGCCCGTGCCCACACCGGCGCCGACCTCCGCGCCCGCCGCGGGTGGGGGCGGCGCGTCCGGAAAGCCCGGCGGCTCGGGCGCACCCGGCGGTGGCTCGGGCTCACCGGCAGGCGGTTCGGGCACCGCGAGCACACCCGGCAACCCCGCCGCGTCGGGCGGCACGGGGTCGCCCACCAGCTCCGGCAGCACCGGCGCGGGGAGCCCAGGCGGCAGCTTCCACTTCGCTCCACCAGCCGCGGGCTCGGCGACCAGCGGGCAGCAGCCCCTCGCCCTGCTCCCCGCCGCCGCGGGCGGTGCCACTCCCGCCGGCCCGACCCCGTCGCCCCACGGCGCCGTGCTTGGCACCACCACCGGCCCCGAGCAGCTCAGCACCGCCGTCACCGAGCTCCGCGACCCGCTCACCGGCGTGCTCGACAGCGCGTCGCCCGTCGGCCGCATCGCCACCCCCGCCGCCATCGGCGTCCTCGCCGCCCTGCTGTTCCTCAGCCGGGCCCGGCGCCGCCGCGACCCGCAGCCCTAAAGGAAGCCGCCACACCGCCCGAGTGGCACACTGAGTGCCGCGATGGGCGACGACCCCAGGCCCCGGCGCACTCCGGGCGGCGCGCTGCCGCCGCGGCTGGCACGCCCACGCCACCCCGAGAGCAACGGGCACACCCCCCACGAGCTCCCGGGCCTGATGCCCCAATCCTGGGAGCAGCTCGACCAGGAGGACGAGGAGCGGCTCCAGGCCGAGCGCACCGCCTTCCGCCGCGTCGCCGAGGTGGTCCCCGGGGTCGAGGTGCACGCCTCGGGGCGGCCGTCGCGGGCAGCCGTGATCGGGGTGCTGCTGGTCGCCGCCGTGGTGGTGCTGGCGATCGTGCTGTACCGGATGGCCCCGCCGTAGCGAGACCATCCGGCGCCCCCAGCCCCGACCGGCGGCGCTGCCTGCCCGCTGCCGGCCTGCCGGTCCCTGCCCCTGTCTCTCGGGTGTCGGTCCCGCCGTCCACCACGATGACGGCTGGAGGATTGCACAGACAAGCAACCGTTGCAAAAGCCCGTGTGCCCTTTGCACCTCTGTACAGAGCAACGCTTCCCGCGGTAAAGGACCCCGGGGGGAACCGCCACAAAAACGTCATCCGCGGGGCGGCGGTCGTGTAGCCTCCGCGCATGCCACTGTTCCGCCGCGGGCCGAGGCAGCCGGCGCCGACCCTGCAGGTCACCGTCGGCATGTCGGGACACCGGGTGCTCGCCGGAGTGGCCGACCCGGGCATCGCCCAGCTCGGCGAGCTGCGCGACTACGTCGGCGCCGTCACCGGTCACGCCGGGCCCAACCAGCAGGGCCGCGACCCCGTCGCCGTGCTCAACGCCAAGATGGACTACGCCGAGCTGGTCGACGACGCCGCCGTGGTCGTGGTGCTGGCCTTCGAGGAGCTGGTCGCCCAGGGCGTGGTCGCTGCGGACGAGGTCCCCGCCGCGCCGGAGCTGCCGCCGGTGCCCCAGCATGCCGACACCTACGACTTCATCCAGGCCTCGCACGCGCGCGCCCAGCGCCGCATGGAGTTCCTGGAGGCCTGCGACGAGGTGCTGGTCCGCCACGGCGTCGCGATTGTGGCCCCGCTGCCGCCCGAGGACCGCTGACTCAGGTGGAGCGGCGGCCGCCTGAGGGCTGGTCGATGAAGGCCACTCGATGCGTCGGCGAGGGGCTGGGCGAGGGCTGCGTCTGCGGGGCCTGCTGGGTGGCGAAGTTGTGGAGCAGCTGCTGGACGGCGCCGCCGGGCGTCCCGGTGAGCGCCTTGTAGGCGAAGGCGGCGAGGCTGTCGGCGCCGTCGACGTGCAGGCGTGGCCAGGCGGCGCGGCTGCCGATCTGCAGCCAGGTGCCGCCCTGGGTGGTCACCGCCTCGCGGAAGCCGTCGGCCAGCACCATCTGCTCCACCTGTCCGTTGAAGCCGCCGTAGGGGTAGGCGAAGTCGAGCACCGGGTGGCCGAGGAGCTGTTCGAGCTGCTGGTGGCTGACCTTGATCTGCATCTGCGCCACTTGCGCGGGGATGCGGGCCAGGTCGAGGTGGTTGACGGTGTGGCAGCCGATCACCATGCCCGCCTGCTCGACCTCGTGGATCTGGTCGGCGTTCATGTAGGCGGTGTGGCCGATGAAGCCGCTGACCACGTAGTCGGTGCCGACGAAGCCGAGGCGCTTGAGCACCGGCGTGGCGTGGGTGGCGAAGTCGCCATAGCCGTCGTCGAAGGTGAGGATGACCGGCCGCGAGGGCAGCGGCTTGCCGGTCTGCAGCGCGCCCATGGCCTCGGCCAGGGTGATCGGGTGGGCGCCCGCGTAGTGGAGGAACTCCATCTGCTGGGCGAAGTTGTCCGGGGTCACCGAGAGGTGGAAGCCGAGCTGGTCGGCGGGGACCGGGTTGATGCGGATCCAGTGGTAGGTCAGGATCGGCACCGAGAGGCCGCTGCTCGGCTTGGCTACCGCCACGGCGGGCTCGGCGGCGGGCGCGGGCAGGTCGTTGGGCGGCGTGATGTCGTCCGGCGTCAGCCCGCCGGCGTCGGGCATCTGCTGCGCCACCGCGGGCATGGTCACGTTGACCGGCGGTCGGGCAGCCAGGCGCCCGGTACCCGAGAGCGGGCTCAGCTCGACCAGGCCGGCAGCCACGGGCAGGGCGAGGACGAGCAGCAGTGCAGTTGCAGAGACAGCCCGGCGCCACAGGGGAGGGAGGCCGGGGCGCCGGCTGCGCCGGAAGGCCATACGCGGGACATTCTATGGGGCGATCGGGTCGCCGCGGAACCCGTTGTGCCCGAAACGGGTACGACTGCTACAGTTGCTATTCATTAGTGGATGCGTCTAGCGAAACTCCGCCAGGCGCCCGGCGCGGCTACAGCTCGCCCCGTCGCGACGCCCAGGCGCGGGCCACGCGGCGCGCCGTGCTCGACGCCGCTCGGGTGCTGTTCGCCACGCACGGCTACGCGGCCACCTCCCGCGAGCAGGTCGCCCGCGCGGCAGGCGTGGCGGTGCAGACCGTCGCCGCGGTGGCGGGGACCAAGCGCGCACTGCTGGAGGCGGTGGTCGATGACGCGGGGCGCGGCGACGGCCAGCCGCTGCCGGTGGCGCTGCGGAGCTGGCTGCAGGAGCTGCGCGAGCAGCCCTCGGGCGACGCACTGCTGCGCGCCCACGCCCGCAGCTCGGCGGCGGTCAGCGAGCGCACCGCGGCGGTCACCGAGACCCTGCGCCGCGCCGCCGCGGCCGACGCGGCGCTCGCCGAGCTGTGGAGCGACCTGCAGCGGCAGCGGCGGCGCGGCCAGGCGACCGTTGTGGAGCTGCTGGCCTCGCGCACGCCGCCACTGCGGGCGGACCTGACTTCCGCCGAGGCGGCCGACGTGCTCTGGGCGCTCAGCGACGACTCGCTGCACAGCGCCCTGGTCGGCGAGGCGGGCTGGACGGCCGAGCGCTTCGCGGGGTGGCTCGGCGACACCATGTGCGCCCTGCTGCTGCGCCTCGATCAGCCCGTGGTGGGCATGACGGGGGTCTAGGGCCGACCTCCGCAGCCGCAGCCCCGAGCGACGCGATCGATCAGTTGCGAAATGTGGTACGGGGTGTGGTAGGGTGCCCCGGTCGCGGTCCGGACCCTGCAATCCGATCCAGCCTCGACGCCCGAGTGGCCGCAGCCCGGCCCAGGGCACCGCGACCCGCCGCCCCAACAGCGCGGCGGAACAGCCGAGCGCAGAGTGTCCTGGTGCTAACCGCAGCACCGAGCGGCGAAGGCGCCGGGACGGCGATTGATTCGCCGACTCACCAGTGAGGAGATCTATTTGCGGTTGCCGACAAGACTGCGAGGGGTGGCGATTGGCCTTGCCGTCCTCATCATCAGCCCGATCGTGATCGCGGCCGGCAGGCACGCCCCGGTGGCGGTCGCCTCGCGGCCCACGGTCGCGGTGGCCACGTCGACCCCGGGTGACGCTTCGAAGGTGTCCAAGGTGGTCAGCATCAACGACCCCGAGATCCGCTTCAGCGACGCGACGCCGGTGCCGACCCCCGAGCCGACGCCCGTCCCCACCCCCAAGCCCACCCCGCGCCCGACCGCGGCGCCCGTGGTGCCCAGCGCACCGCCGCCCGCCCCCGGGACCATCGAGGCGATCATCCAGGCGGCCGCCAACGCCAATGGCGTCTCCTACCCGTGGATGCTGAAGATCGCCCAGTGCGAATCCGGCCTCAACCCGCACGCCTACAACCCCGCGGGTCCGTACTACGGGCTCTACCAGTTCCTGCAGTCGACGTTCCGCGCCAACGGCGGGACCGACATCTGGGACCCCGTCCAGCAGGCGAACATCACCGCCCGCATGCTGGCCCACGGCCAGGCCCACCAGTGGGGCTGCGCCTAGCCTCCTCCCCTTGACTCTGTGAGGGCGAGGGCCTCCGGGCTCTCGCCCTTTTTTCTTGCCCGCGCGGGGTGGGGGAATCGCTACGATGGCCGCCACCCTCGCCGTCCGGGCAAGCCGGTCGAAGTCCGGCGCAGTCGCGCTACTGTAGCCGCCCCCAACTGGGCGCGGAAGCCAGAAAACCGGTGGTGCAGGGCCAGCTCGCGTACCTTCGCGCAAGAGGGAGAGTTGGGCATGGGGCCCTTCAGCTGGCAGGTGCTCACCGTGGCCGGGTCCGGCTTCCTGTTGGGGTGCCGCCACGGTCTCGACTGGGACCACATCTCAGCCATCACCGACCTCACCACGCAGTCGTCCGTGGGCGGCCGCCGCGACCTGCGCCTCGCCTTCTGGTACTGCGTCGGGCACGGCCTGGTGATCGCACTGCTGGGTGCGCTGGTCGGCGTGCTCGGGCTGCACCTCCCGGGCGGGATCGACCGCATCTTTGAATCCGTCGTCGGCGGAACGCTGGTGGCGCTCGGGGTGGTGGTGCTCTGGCAGCTCGGCCGGGACCGCTCCGACTACCGCTTCACCGGACGGTGGCGAATGCTCATCGCGGTGGTGCGGCGGGCGTGGGCGCGGGCGCGCCGGCGCGGCGCCGGTCCTTCGGGCCCGCTCGACGACCTCGGGCCGCGCTCGGCGTTCGCCGTCGGCGTGCTGCACGGCACCGGGGCGGAGACGCCGACCCAGGTGGTCCTCTTCGCCTCGGCGGGCGCGGCCGGTGCGGGGGGCGCGGCGGCGCTGATCCTGCTGGCCTTCGTCGCCGGGCTGATCGTGTCCGACCTGGGCATCGCGGCGGTATGGCTGGCCGGGCGGCTGGGCTCGCGCTCGCTGCCACGGCTGCAGATGGGGTTGGGGCTGCTCACCGGGGCCTCGTCGCTGGCGGTGGGAACGCTGTTCATCTTCGGGCGCTCGGCGGTGCTGCCCGCATTGTTCGGGGGCTGAGTCACACATGGATCCGGAGCTGAAGAAGAATCGCCGCGGCATCACCCTGGTGTTCACCGGCAACGGCAAGGGCAAGACCACCGCGGCGATGGGCCTGGCCCTGCGCGCGGCGGGAAATCACATGCCCGTGCGGGTGATCCAGTTCATCAAGGGCTCGTGGAAGACCGGCGAGAGGACCGCCTTCCTGGAGTCCCTGCCGGTGGTGGAGATCGCCGCCGAAGGGCGCGGCTTCACCATCGACTCCTTGCGCGACCACGCAATCCCCATGGAGGAGCACGTCGCCGCCGGGCAGAACGCGTGGGAGAGCGCGGTCGACGCGGTGCAGTGCGGGAAGTACAAGGTGGTGGTGCTCGACGAGGTGCTGGGCTCGATCACCGCCGGGCTGGTCTCCGAGGACGACGTGGTCTCGCTGATCCGCTCCAAGCCGCTGGAGCTGCACCTGGTGCTGACCGGTCGCGGCGCGCCGCAGTCGGTGATCAACGCCGCCGACTGCGTCACCGAGATGCGCGAGGTCAAGCACCACTATCGCGGTGCGGGCATCCCGGCGCAGCGGGGCATCGAGTTTTGAAACCGCACGTTCACGCGCACCCCAGCGAGCGCCATGGCGACTTCGACTCGTGGGCGCCGAGCTACGACAAAAGCCTGCTGCAGCGCGTGTTCTTCGACCGGACACACGCGCGCGTGGTGCGTGCGCTGCGGCCGTTGCTGCGCGGTGCGGCCGCGCCCGTCGTGGTCGACGTGGGCTGCGGCACGGGGCGGCTGCTGTCGCGACTGCGCTCGGCGTTTCCCTCCGCGTCCCTCATCGGCGTGGACGCGGCGGCGGGGATGATCGAGGTGGCGTCGCGCAAGCCGGAGCTGGCGGGGGTGCACCTGGTCGTCGCATCGGCCGACGCGCTGCCGTTCGAGGACGCGTCGTGCGACGTGGTGGTCAGCACGATCAGCTTTCACCACTGGTCGGACCAGGCTGCCGGACTGCGTGACGTGGCGCGCGTGCTGCGGCCGGGCGGGAATCTGGTGCTCGTCGACTTCATGACGCGCGGCGCTCTGGCGCCCCTGATGCGGCGGTTCGGCGTCGGGCACGGCGTCGGCATGCGCACCGACGGCGAGCTGATCGGCCTGCTGCACGGCGCCTCGCTGCGCGCGGCGGAGCAGGTGCGCGTCGGACCGCCGGGGTCGCCGCTGGGGATCATGGTGGCGACGCGGCCGTGATCGTCCTGCTCACCACCGCGGACACCGAGCTGCTGGCGCTGCGTGCCGCGCGCGCGTCGCTGCCGGACGATTTCGTCGCGGTGCATGGGTTCAACCCGGCGTCGTGGGATGCCGCGGCCGTCGACGCCCACCTGCTGCCGCTGCTCGACGCGGGAGCGCGCTGCGTGGCGATGCGCCTGCTCGGTGGGCGGCGGGCGATTCCCGAGGCGTTCGACCGGGTGCTCGCGCTCTGCCGCGCGCGCGGCGTGGCGGTGGTGGCCTGGCCGGGCGACCGGCAACCGGACGCGGAGCTGTCGGCGGTGGGCACGGTGGATGCCGAGGTCGTGGGCAGCGGATTCGCCTACCTGCTGCACGGCGGCGCCGCCAACATGACGCAGCTCTTGCGGCTGTTGAGTGACGCAACGTGTGGCACGTCGTACAGCTGCGAGGCGCCGCGCGCGCTGCCGTGGGATGGGCGGTATCACCCTGCGGCGCCCTTGGATGACGATGCGGCGTGGTGGGCCGCGTACCTGTCCGCTGACGATCCCCGGCCGGTGATCGGCGTGCTGCTGTATCGCGCCCACTGGATGACGGGCAACCTGGCGGTCATCGACGCCCTGGTGGGGGCGCTGGAGAGCGCGGGCGCGCGGGCGCTGCCGGTGTATTGCTATTCGCTGCGGAGTGATTCAGGCGACCCCGCGGCGTTCGCGTGGTTGCGCGATGCGGACGGCACGACGCTGTGCGACGCGGTGATCTCGACGCTGTCGTTCGCCATGGGCGAGCTGCCCACCGAAGGGCCGCAGGTGGCCGCGGAGTGGTCGGTGACCGCGCTGGAACGGCTCGGCGTCCCGGTCTTGCAGGCGATCGCGGTGACCGGTTCACGCCGCCGTTGGGAGCAGAGCGTGCAGGGCCTGGCGCCGGTCGACGTGGTGATGAACGTCGCCCTCCCCGAGTTCGACGGGCGGCTGGTCACCGTGCCGGTGTCCTTCAAGGAGACGGACACCGACGGCACGGCGCGCTACGTCCCCGACCTCGAACGCGTGGCGCGCTGCGCGTCGCTGGCGGTGCGCTTCGCCGTCTTGCGCCGCAAACCCAACGGAGACAAGCGCATCGCCGTGGTGCTGAGCAGCTACCCCACCAAGAACGCGCGCGTCGGCAACGCCGTGGGGCTGGACACGCCCGCGTCGGCGGTGCGCGTCCTGCAGGCGCTGCGCGACGACGGCTACGACCTCGGCGCCGAGCCGCTGCCCAGCGACGGCGACGTGCTCATGCACACCCTGCTCGCCCGCGGCGGCTACGACCGCGAGTACCTCACCTCCGAGCAGCTCGACCAGGCCGCCGGCTGGATGTCCGCCGCCGATTACGCGTCATGGTTCGGGACGATCGCGACCGAAACCCAGGAAGAGATGCGCCGCTCCTGGGGTGAGCCACCCGGCACCCTCTACCACCACCGCGGTGGACTAGCCTTCGCCGGCCTGCACTTCGGCAACGTGCTGGTCTGCATCCAGCCCCCGCGCGGCTTCGGCGAGGACCCCGCCGCCATCTACCACTCGCCCGACCTGGCGCCCCCGCACCACTACCTCGCCTTCTACCACCACCTCCGCGACGGGCTGGGCGTCGACGCCGTGGTGCACCTGGGCAAGCACGGCACCATGGAATGGCTGCCGGGCAAGGCACTGGGCCTGTCGGCGGCGTGCTTCCCCGACCTGTGCATCGCCGACCTGCCCTTCTTCTACCCCTTCGTGGTCAACGACCCCGGCGAGGGCACCCAGGCCAAGCGCCGCGCCCACGCCTGCATCATCGACCACCTCATCCCGCCGGTGAGCAGCGCCGACGCCTACGGGCCGATCATCGCCGTCGAGCAGCTCATGGACGAGTACTACAACGCGCAGGCGCTCGATCCCGAGAAGCTGCCGGTGATCCAGGAGCGCATCTGGGAGGCGGTGCGCTCGGCGAATCTCGACAGTGACCTCGGGGAGGAGCAGCGACCGCACGACTTCGACGGGTTCCTGCTGCGCATGGACGGGTATCTGTGCGAGATCAAGGATGCGCAGATTCGCAGTGGGTTGCATGTGCTGGGGGAGGCGCCGGCGGGCGAGGCGCTGATCGACATGATGCTGGCGTTTGCGCGGCCGACTGATGGGGGGGTGCCGGGGCTGGCGGAGTCGCTGGCGGTGGCTTGTGGGGTGGATTACGATTTGCTGCTCAGCGATCGCGGGGTTCCTCTTGCGCCGCATGCACCTTCCGCAGCGCCGCTCACACAACCTGTGTTGCAAACACATTTATCGCCGCAGGCCGAAGGCCGCCCCGGCGACCGCGTTCCGGCGCCGCTGCTTCCCTGGTGCAGCGCACAACCCCGCGTCGCCGGCGACCTCATCGAAGCCCTGCACGCGATGGCCCGCGACCTCATCTCCCAGCTCGCCGCCGCCGACTTCGACCCCGACGCGCCGCCCCGCCTGGTTTCCGCCGTGTTCGGCACAAACGTACCCGACGCCGAACGCTCCCTGCACAACCTCTGCACCGTCCTCTGGCCCGCCATCCGCCGCACCTCCGACGAGCTCACCAACCTGCTCCTCGGCCTGCGCGGCGGCTACGTCCCCGCCGGCCCCTCCGGCGCACCGACCCGCGGCATGACCCACGTCCTCCCCACCGGTCGCAACTTCTACAGCGTCGACCCCAAATCGCTGCCCACGGAAACCTCCTGGCGCGTCGGCCAGCAGCTCGCCACCGCGGTCGTCGACAAGCACGTCGTCGAAACCGGCGCCCCACCCCGCACCGTGGGCATCGTCGTCTGGGGAACGTCCGCGATGCGCACCGGCGGCGACGACATCGCCCAGGCGCTCGCCCTGCTCGGCGTCCGGCCGACGTGGACGCGCGAGAACCGCCGGGTCTCGGGCATCGTCGCCATCCCGCTGCATGAATTGGGCCGCGCCCGCGTCGATGTGGTCCTGCGTGTCAGCGGCTTCTTCCGCGACGCCTTCCCCAACCTCATCCACCTCTTCGACGAGGCCGTCCGCCTGGTCGCCGCCCTGGACGAGCCCGACGACCTCAACCCCGTCGCCGCCCGCGTTCGCGACGAGGCAGGACGGCTGGTCGCCCAGGGCGTCGACGCCGCGAGCGCCATGGACCGCGCCGCATATCGCGTCTTCGGCAGCCGCCCCGGCGCGTACGGCGCCGGCGTGCTCCCGCTGCTCGACTCGGGCGCCTGGCGCGACGAGGCCGACATCGCCGCTGTCTACACCGCCTGGGGCTCGTACGCGTACACGCGGCAGCAGTACGGTGTCGCCGCCGAGGAGGAGTTCCGCGACAACTTCGCGCAGATCGCCGTCGCCATCAAGAACCAGGACAACCGCGAGCACGACATCTTCGACAGCGACGACTACCTGCAGTACCACGGCGGCATGATCGCCTGCGTCCGAGCGCTGACCGGCACGGCGCCACGCGCCTACTTCGGCGACTCCGCCGACCCGTCGCGCGCCCGCGTGCGCCTGCTGGACGAGGAGGCGCGCCGCGTGTTCCGGGCGCGGGTCGTCAATCCCAAGTGGCTGGAGGCGATGCGCCGCCACGGCTACAAGGGCGCCTTCGAGATGGCGGCGACCGTCGACTACCTCTACGGCTACGACGCCACCGCCGGGGTGGTGGACGACTGGATGTACGCGCAGGTCGCCGACGACTACCTGTTCGACCAGGTCTCGCAGGACTTCCTGCGCAAGTCCAACCCGTGGGCCCTGAAGTCGATGGCCGAGCGGCTGCTCGAAGCCGCCGCGCGCAAGCTGTGGGGCGACGCCGACGAGGACCGCCTGCGCCGCCTGCGCCTGCTCGCCGCGGAGATCGACGCCGAGCTGGAGGGGCGCATGTCGGCGCACAGCGAGGCGGTGGTGCCATGAGCAGCGCCACACCCGTCGTGCTGATCGCGCACGGCACGCGCGACGAGCGCGGTCGCGACGAGCTGTGCGCGCTGCGCGAGGCGGTCAACCGCGGTTACGGCGCACGCGTGCGCGTCGGCGTCATCGAGTATCCGGCCAGCGGCTTGCAGGCCGTGTTCGCCGCGCTCGCGGACGCCGCCGAGGAGGCACGCGCGACCGGCGTGGACGAGGTTCGCCTTGTCCCGCTGCTTCTGTTCCCCGCCGGACACGCGCGCGACGACCTCGCCGTGATCCTTCGCGGCGCCGCGCGGCTGCATCCCGAGGTGCGCTGGCGGTGCATGCCACTGCTGCGTCCCTCCGCGCCGCTGCTCGCCGCCCTGGGCGCGCGCATCGGCGAGGCCGAGCGCCGCAGTGGAATGCGCGCCGAGGCAATCGTGCTGGCCGGACGCGGCTCGTCGTCGGCGCACGCCAACCGCCGCCTGCCGGGCATCGTCTGCGCGCGGCTGCACCAGGTCGACGGCCGCCCCGTGGTGCACGCCTTCGCCTCGCTGGCCGAACCCGCGACCGACGTGGCCCTGGAAGCGCTGTACGAGCGGGGGATTCGCAGCGCGGTGGTGGCGCCGTACCTGCTCAACGCCGGACGCATCGCCGACCGCATCGGCGAGCAGGCCTGCGAGTTCGCAGCGCGCCATCCCGGCTTCCGCCTGGTGCTCGCCGACCACCTCGGCCTCCATCCCGCCGTCACCGCCTACGTCGCCGCGCGCGTGCGCGGTGAGCGCGGCACCGCGCTGCGCCCCACCGCCGGCGCGGCGCCAAAGCCGCGCCACCCCCGCCCCATCGTCGTCGCCGGAACCGCCAGCGGCACCGGCAAGACCACGCTCGCGCTCGGCCTCATGGCTGCACTGCGCCGTCGCGGGCTGCGCGTGCAGCCCTTCAAGGTCGGTCCCGACTTCATCGACCCGCTGCACCACAACGCCGTCGCCGGCCGCACCTCGCGCAACCTCGACACCGTGCTGTGCAGCGCGCGCACCGTTCCCGCCCTGGCCGCGCGCGCCATGCGCGACGCGGACGTCGCCGTGGTCGAGGGTGTGCTCGGCCTCTACGACGGCCGTCTCGGTGGCGGAGATCACGGCAGCACCGCGGAAATGGCGCGCCTGCTCGACGCCGACGTGGTGCTGGTGGTCGACGCCGCGCGCGCCGCGCGTTCCACGGCGGCGGTCGCGCTCGGCTTCACCCGCTTCGACCCGCGCGTGCCCATCGCCGGCGTGGTGCTCAACCGTGTCGGCTCGGCACGGCACGAACAGGCGGCGCGCGAGGCGATCGAGGGCGTCGGGCTGCGCGTCCTCGGCGCCATTCCCCGCGACCCGTCGCTGACCCTGCCCGAGCGCTACCTCGGCCTGGTGCCGCCGCAGGAACGCGCCCATCCGCCGCGCTGGGCGGAGGCGTTGGGCACCGCGGTCGAGCAACACGTCGACGTGGACGCACTGCTGCGCATCGCGGCGCAACCCGGCGGCCCGGTCGCCACTCCCGGCGACGACCTCTTCGCGCTTCCCGCCGCAGCGACGCGCGCCCGCATCGCGGTGGCACGCGACGCGGCGTTCACCTTCCACTACCAGGACGCGCTCGACCTGCTCGCCCTCCGCGGCGCCGAGCTGGTCCCCTTCAGTCCACTGGTCGACGCGGCACTGCCCGACTGCGAAGCCGTCATCCTCCCCGGCGGCTTCCCCGAGCGCTTCGCCGCGGTGCTGCGCGACAACGCGGCGATGCGCGCGTCGGTCGCCGCCGAGGCGATGCGGGGCCTGCCGATCGTCGCCGAGTGCGGCGGCGCCATGTACCTGGGCACCCACATCGCCCAGGAGGACGGCGAGTCCTTCGCCATGTGCGGCGTGCTCCCCTACGGCACGCGCATGGCGCGCAGCCGTCGCGCCCTCGGCTACCGCACCGCGCGCGCACTGCGCGACTCGCCGATGCTGCGCGCCGGCGAGGTGGCGCACGGGCACGAGTTCCACTGGTCGCACGCCGATCCGCACGTCGACGTGGAGAGCGCCGCCTACCACCTCGCTGAAACCGACGCCCGGGAGGGCTTTGCGCAGGGCAGCGTGCTGGCCAGCTACGTCCACCTGCACCTCTGCGGCGTCCCCGGCGCCGCGGCGCGCCTGGTGGCGGCGGCCGAACGGCACCGCAGCGCGGCGCTGGAGACGGCGCGATGATGGTCCGCGCCACCGGTGAGGGCCTCGCCCTGCGCGCCCACGGCCTGCCGCCCGACGAGATCATGCCGCTCAGCCTGGAGCGGCTGCGCCGGCGCTCGCCCGTCGAGTTGCCACCAGAACCGGCCGCAACTGTGGCGCTGCGCATGGCCTACGCCGCCGGCGATCCCGACCTGCTGCGCGACATCGTCATCCACGACGGCGCCGTGCGCGCCGCGCAGGCGGCTTTGCAACGCGGTGCGGCGCTGGTGTGCGACGTCGCCATGGTCGCCGCCGGCGTGCGCGGCGCGGTGGAGCGCGGTGGCTCGCGGGTGTTCTGCGCGCAGGACGTCGCCGAGGTGCCACTGTCGGGACACCACGTCAGTCCGGCGACGCGCGCGGCCGCCGACGCCTCGACGCGCACCGCGCGCGGCCTGCTCAACCTGGCGGCGCACTGGGAGGGCGCAGTGGTGGCGATCGGCAACGCGCCCACCGCGCTGCTGGCGCTGCTCGACGCCCTCGCCGACGGCGCCCCGCTGCCCGCCGCGCTGATCGCCACGCCGTGCGGGCTGGTCGCCGCCGAGGAGGCCAAGCAGCTCCTCCTCGACACCGCGCCGCTGCCGTTCATCACCGTGCGCGGAACGCGCGGTGGCTCAGCCGTCGCCGCCGCCGCGGTCAACGCGTGCGCGCTGCTGTGACCACACCGCAGGGACTTCCCGAAACCGTCCGTGGTGCGACGCGTGCCGACGAAGAGGGCTACACGCCTGCACCGCGACGCAAGCGTGGCCTGCGCACGGGCTTCACCACCGGCGCCTGCGGCGCCGCGGCAACCCACGCGGCGAGCCTGCACCTGGTCGACGGCACGCCGCGCGAGAGCGCCACCATCCCCCTGCCCGCCGGCTTCGAGCACACCTTCGCGGTGGCCGAAACGGCGAGCGGTGACGGCTGGGCGCGCGCCGTGGTGGTCAAGGATGCGGGTGACGACCCCGACGTCACCCACGGTGCGCGGCTGACCTCGACGGTCGCCTGGCGCGCCCAGCCGGGATTGGAGCTGCGCGGCGGTGAGGGCGTCGGCACGGTGACCCTGCCCGGGCTCGGCCTGGAGGTCGGCGGCCCGGCGATCAACGCGGTGCCGCGGCGGATGATCGGCGATGCGGCGCGTCCGGCGCTGGAGGTCGCGGAGCGGCGCGGCTGCGGGGTCAGCGTCACCATCGCGGTGCCCGGCGGCGAGGAGATGGCCCGCAGGACGCTCAACGCGCGGCTCGGCATCCTCGGCGGCATCAGCATCCTCGGCACCACCGGCATCGTCGAGGCGTTCTCGACGGCGTCGTGGCGCGCGAGTGTGGTGCAGGCGGTGGACGTGGCCGCGGCCAACGGGGTCACCCACCTGGTGCTGAGCACCGGCGGACGCAGTGAGGCGTACGCACGCGCGCGGCTGCCCGAGCTGCCCGAGGCGGCGTTCGTGGAGATGGGCGAGTTCGCTGGACACGCTTTGGACAAGGCGCGCGAGCATGGCATCGGCACGGTGACGTTGGCGGGCATGGTCGGCAAGCTGACCAAGCTGGCCCAGGGACAGTTTCAGCTCCACGTAGCGGGCGGCGGCGTCGATCCCGAGATGCTGGCGCTGGTGGCGCAGCGCGCGGGTGCGGACGCCGCGCTGGTCGAGCGCATGCGCCATGCCAACACCGCGCGGCATGCGCAGGAGATGGCGCTGGAGTTCGGGCTGCGCGGCTTCTTCGACGAGCTGTGTCGCGCGGCCGCGCAGCGTTGCAGTGAGCGCACGGGCGGCGCGGTGCAGGTGGAGGCGTGGTGTTTCGACCCGGATTCGGGTGAGCTGCTGGGGAGTGCCGCATCGTGAGCGCGCCCGTCGTGGTCGTCGTCGGCGTGCCGCCGTCGGGCATCGACGCGATCGACCCGCGCGGACGCGCCGCCATCGACACCGCGACGCTGCTCTGCGGCGCCCAGCGCCACCTGGACGAGGTGCCGCCGCACGGCGAGGAGCGCGTGGTCGTGGGCGACGTCGAGGCGTGCGTCGAACGGTTGCGCAACCGCGGGCCGCGGGAGCAGGCGGTGGTGCTGGGCACCGGCGACCCGCTCTGCTTCGGCATCGGCGCAACCCTGATCCGCGCCCTGGGACGTGAGCAGGTGACGGTGGTTCCGGCGACCTCGTCGGTGCAGGTCGCCTTCGCGCGCGCCGGTGTGCCGTGGGACGACGCGCGCATTCTCAGCGCGCACGGCCGCCCGCTGGCACCGGTGGTGCCGCATGCGCTCGACGCGCGCGTCAGCGCCATCCTCTGCGGTCCCGACAACCCGCCGCAGCGCGTCGCCCGGGCGCTGCTCGACGGTGGCATGGAGGACTGCCGCTGCGTGGTCGCCGAGCAGCTCGGCGGTCCGGTGGAGCGCGTTGTCGACGCGTCGCTGTCGCACATCGCGCAGGGACACTTCGACCCGCTCAGTGTGGTGGTGCTCGACCGCGACGCGGCCGCCGCCGGCGCAGCGCAGCCCGGCGACTTCGGCCGCGCCGAGACCAACTATTCGCACGCGCGCGGCATGATCACGCGGGCCGAGGTGCGCGCGGTGGGGCTGTCGCTGCTGCGTCCCTCGGGCGCGGCGGTGATCTGGGACGTCGGCGCGGGCTCCGGGTCGATCGGCATCGAGGCGGCGGGACTTGCGCCGGGCGCGCGCGTCTACGCGGTGGAGCGCGACGGCGAGCAGGTGGCTCATCTGCGCGACAACGCGGCGCGATATGGGCGCGGCGCCGTCGAGGTGGTCGAAGGTGAGGCGCCGGAGGCGCTGGCGACGCTGCCCGATCCCGACCGCGTCGTCGTCGGTGGGCATGGTGGGCGGCTTGGCGAGATCCTCGGCGTGGTGCGGCAGCGGCTGCGTCCCGGCGGTCGGGTGGTGGCGCACTTCGCGACGCTCGACGGCGTGCTCATCGCGCGCGCCACCTTGGGCGGGTGGGCGCCGCAGGTCACCGCGCTCAACGTGGCGCGTGGCGTCGACGCGGGCAAGTCGGTGCGGCTGCAGGCGGAGGACCCGGTGTTCATCGTCAGCGCGGAGGCGCCGCGATGACGATGTCGCTCGATTCGCTCGCCGCGCAATGGTTGGGCGAGCACCCGCTGCCCGGAGCGCTGTACGGCATCGGCGTGGGGCCTGGCGATCCCGGGCTGCTGACGCTGCGCGGCGCGGCGCTGCTGCAGCGGCTCGACGTCGTCGCCGCGCCGCGCAGCGAACGTGGGCGCGGCATTGCGCGCACCGTGGTCGAGAGCCTGGTCGAGCCGGAGCGGCTGCTGGAGCTGCCCAGCGCCATGCCGGTCGACGGCGAGGCGATCCTCGACGGCTGGCGCGTGCGCATCGCCCCGCTGCTCGCCGCGTTGCACGAGGGCGCATCGGTCGGTTTCGCCACCGACGGCGACCCGTCCCTGTACAGCACCTTTGCCTATGCAGCGGCGGCGTTGCGCGAGCTGCGTCGCGACACGCCGGTGTTCGTCGTGCCCGGCATCAGCGCGATGAGTGCGGCGGCGGCGATCGAGGGGCGGCCGCTGGCATTGGGGGCAGAGCGACTCGTGGTGCTGCCCACGGCGCGCCTCGACTCCGATGCATTGCGCGACGCGTGCACGCATGCCGACACCGTGGTGCTGCTCAAGGCGGGCGGTGAGCTGTCGCGCGTGCAGGCGCTGCTCGACTCGGTCGCGCAGGGATGGACGGCGCGCTACGCCCGGCGCATCGGGCTCGACGGCGAGGAGCATCGCGATGGCGTTCTTGGCGTCAGCGACGCGGACGACTACATGAGCCTGGTCATCCTGCGCCGCCCCGGAACGCTGACCGCCAGGGTGGGCGCGGCATGAGCGCGTGGACACCGCGGCCTGGAACCGTGTACATCGTCGGCGCCGGCCCCGGCGACCCCGACCTGATGACCGTGCGCGCGCGGCGCGTGCTGGAGGCCGCGGGACTGGTGCTCTACGCCGACTCGCTGGTCGACCCACGCATGTTCGACATGGTGTCGGAGAGCGCGCAGGTGCGCGGCACCAGCGGCATGACCCTCGATCCCATCGTGGAGCGGATGGTCACGGCGGCGCGGTCCGGTCTGGTGGTGGCGCGCGTGCACAGCGGCGATCCGGGCGTGTACGGCGCCGTCGCCGAGCAGCTCGCCCGGCTGGAGGACGCGGGTGTGGCGTGGGAGATCGTCCCCGGCGTGCCCTCGCCGATGGCGGCCGCGGCGGCGCTGGGCTGCGAGATGACGGTGCCGGGCGTGACCCAGTCGATCGTGTTCTGCCGCGTCGCCGGGCGCACCCCGATGCCGGACGGGCAGGACTTGCGCGCGCACGCGCGGCCGGGTGTGTCGCTATGTGTATTCCTCAGCGCGGGGTATGGCGCGGAGCTGGTGGCGGCCCTGCGCGACGGTGGCGTGGCTGACGACACGCCCGCGGTGATCGCCGAGAAGGTGTCGTGGCCGGACGAGCGGGTGAGCTGGGGCCTGGTCGGGGACGTCGAGCAGCGGCTCCGCGACATGGGGGTGCGGCGGCACGCGCTGGTGCTGGTCGGGCCGGCGTTTGCGCGGGCGTCGACGCGGCTGCGGTCGTCGCTGTACAGCCCGGACCATGCACATGTTTTTCGGCCGCGGGGTGAGGCGGCGCGGGGGGTGCAGAGAGATCGGGACAGGGTTGTCATCTACGCGATCACCGCGGGTGGTGCCGAGATCGCGCGGCGCATCCGCGGGGCGCTGCCGGAGGCGCGCGTGCATCTGCCTGCGCGACTCGCCGGTGCGGACGCGGATGCCGTCGCCGAGGAGGGCTCGGCGCGCGCGGTGGTGGCCCGGCTGATGGGCGAGGCGGGCGGCGTGGTGCTGGTGATGGCCACGGGCGCCGCGGTGCGCCTGGCGGCGCCGCACCTGGAGGACAAGCTGCGCGACCCCAGTGTCGTCGCGGTGGACGACCGCGGGCGCTTCGCCGTCCCGCTCGCCGGCGCGCACGCGGGCGGCGGCAACGAGCTGGCTCGGCGCGTCGCCGTCGCCATCGGAGCCACGGCCGTTGTCACGACGGCGAGCGACGGGCGCGCCTGGCCTGCGCTCGACGACCTCGCCGCGCATCGCGGCTGGCGCGTCGAGGATCCCCGGCAGCTCGCCCACGCCGGCGCGGCACTGCTCGACGGCGATCCGGTTGCGCTGCTGCAGGATTGCGGCGAGCCGCTGGAGAGCGCGGGCTTGTGGCCGGCGTCGTTGCGGCGCGTCGCCGACTTGGGTGGGCTGCAAGACGCTGCCTGGCGCGCGGCCATCGTGGTCACCGATCGCGTCGTGGCGGCGCGTGAGGGGTGGGTGGTGCTGCGTCCGCCGTCGCTGGTGCTCGGCGTGGGCTGCGAGGCGGGCGTGTCGCGCGAGGAGCTGGTCGAGGCTGTCGACGCGTCGCTGCTCGATGCGCAGCTCTCGCCGCTGAGTGTCGGAGTTGTGGCCACGCTTGACCGGAAGACCGAGGAGCCGGCGCTTCGGCTGCTCTGCGAGGAGCGTGGCTGGGCGCTGCGGGGCTACGAAGCCAGGGCGCTGCGCGATGTCGTGGTTCCGACGCCGAGCGCGGTGGTCGAGGAGGCGGTGGGCACCCCGTCGGTGAGCGAGGCGGCGGCGCTGCTCGAAGCGGGCACCGGCGAGCTGCTCGCCGCCAAGCGCGTCCACCACCGCGTCACCGTCGCCATCGCCCGTCGCGGCAGCGGAGCGGCCGCAGTTCCCCGGCGCAGCCGGGATTCGGTCGCCCATGGCTGAGCAGGAACGCGGCGGCGGGACCGTCGACACGGGCCACCTCTCTATCGTCGGCCTCGGCCCCGGCGACCCCTCCTACATGTGCGAGCGCGCCCACCAGGAGCTGCGCGCCGCCGAGACCATCATCGGCTACCGCGCCTACTGCGACCAGGTCACCGCCTTCTGGCCCGACGCCCCCGTCGAGCCCTGGCCGATCGGCGCCGAGGTCGAGCGCGCCACCGAGGCGGTGCGCCGCTCCCGCGCCGGCGAGCGCATCGCCGTGGTCAGCAGCGGCGACGCCGGCGTCTACGGCATGGCCGGCCTTGTCCTCGACGTTCTCTATGACCTCGGCTGGGACGGCGAGCGCAACCCCGAGGTGACCGTCGTCCCCGGCATCACCGCCGCCCTCGCCGCCGCCGCCCGCCTCGGCGCCCCGCTCGGCGTCGACTTCGCCGCCATCTCGCTCTCCGACCTGCTCGTCCCCTGGGAGACGATCGAGCGCCGCCTCACCGCCGTGGCCACCGGCGACCTCGCCCTCGCCCTCTACAACCCGCGCAGCGCCGGACGCCCCGAGGCCCTCGACCGCGCCCTGCGCATTCTTCGCGCCGACCGCCCCGCCAGCACGCCCGCCGCCCTGGTCCACGACGCCTGCCGTCCCGACGAGCGCGTCGACCTGACCACCCTCGGCGACCTCGACCCGACCACTGCAACCATGACCACCCTGGTGGTCGTGGGCTGCTCGACCACCCGGCGGCGGGGACGGCACCTCGTCACCAGCCGCCCCTACCTGCGGAGGACCTCCCCGTGACCGACATTTTTCAGGGGGAGACTCAACCGACCCCCCTTCTCGACCAGGCGATCGCCGCAATCGAGCCGCTCGACAGCGCCGCCCAGGCGGCCGCCCGCCTCCACCAGGACGACCTCACCAAACCGCCCGGCAGCCTCGGCCGCCTCGAAGAGATCGGGGTGCAGCTCGCCGGCATCCGGCGCCGCGATGGCGAGCTGCTCGGGCCGGCCGCGGTGCTGGTCTGCGCCGCCGACCACGGGGTCGCCGCCGAGGGCGTCAGCGCCTACCCGGCCGAGGTGACGCCGCAGATGGTGCTCAACTTCCTCGGGGGCGGCGCGGCGATCAACGTGCTCGCCCGCCAGGTCGGGGCGCGCGTGGTGGTGCTCGACGTCGGCGTCGCAGCCGACCTGCCGCCGCATCCCTCATTGCTGGCGCGCAAGGTGCGTCCGGGCACGGCGAGCATCGTGAGCGGGCCGGCGATGACCCGCGAGGAGGCGCGCGCGGCGGTCGAGGCGGGCATCGAGGCGGTGTGGGCGCTGCACGACGAGGGGGTGGAGGCGCTGGCCGTGGGCGACATGGGCATCGGCAACACCACGGCGGCGAGCGCGGTGGTGGCGGCGGTGACCGGGGCGGCGGCGAGCGAGGTGGTGGGCCGCGGCACGGGGGTCGATGACGCGGGACTGACGCGCAAGGTGGGCGCCGTCGATGCGGCAGTGCGCCGCGCCATGGCGCATCTCGACATCACGGATGGGCTTGCCGTGGTGGCGGAGCTCGGCGGCCTGGAGATCGCGGCGATCGCGGGGGCGGTGCTCGGCGCGGCGTCGCGACGAATGGTCGTGGTGATCGACGGGCACCCGTCGACAGCCGGGGCGCTGGTGGCCTCGCTGCTCTGCCCGGCGGCCACGGCGTACGTGATCGGTGGGCACCGCTCGGTGGAGCGCGGGCACCGGCTGGCCCTGGCGCGGCTGGGCGTGGTGCCGCTGCTCGACCTCGACCTGCGGCTCGGCGAGGGCACCGGCGCCTGCCTGGCGCTGGGGCTGGTCCAGGCGGCGGCGCGGCTCAGCGCCGAGATGGCGACGTTCTCCTCGGCGGGGGTGAGCGGCCCCACCGGCGAGGTCGACGACGGGCGCGGGACGGTCGCGCTGCCCGGCTGATGCGGAACATGGCTGCCGCCGCCCCGAGCTGGCGCGCCCCTGACCCGAGCGTGGTCGCCGCCGCGGCGAGCCATCGCGCCCGCAGGGTGGCTGACCCGACCCGGGCCACCGCGGCGGCGAGACATCGCGCGCGCAAGCCAACTGACCCGACCGTGCCTGCAGCCGCGCCGAGCCGCCGCGCCCCGGCCCCGATGGTGGTTGCCGCCGCGGCGACTCGTCGCGCCCACCGGTCGGCTGACCCGATCCCGGCTGGCGCGGCCGCTCGAGCCCGCGCGTGACCGTGTCCGTCCCCGCCACCGCCCCACCCCGGCGCGGCGTCGCCTGGCGTGCGCTGGGCGCGCTCGGCTTTCTCACCGTCCTCCCCCTGCCGGCGCGGGCGCACGGCATGCCGACCGGAGTCACCCTCGCCTGCTTCGGCCCCGCGGGCCTGCTGCTCGGCGGCGTCATGGCGGCGCTGGAGATCGCGCTCGCCCCGGTGCTGCCCCTCGCAGCGCGATCCGCGGTGCTCCTCGCCGTCCTCGCCGCAGCCTGCGGCGCCATGCACCTCGACGGCCTCATGGACAGCGCCGACGGCCTCTTCGGCGCCCGCACCCGGGAGCGGCGGCTGGAGATCATGCGCGACAGCCGCGTCGGCGGCTACGGCACCGCCGCCGCCGTGCTGGTGGTGCTCATCCAGTACGCCGCGCTGTCATCCGTGGTCGAGCGTCGCCCGCTGGCCGTGCTGGCCGCGGTTGGGCTCTCCCGCGGCGCCGCGGCGCTGGCGCTCGGCCTGGCCCGACCCGCGCGCGACGAGGGGCTGGCGTCGGTGTACTCGGTGTCGGGGCGAACGCTCGCCGGGGTGGTCGCCTTCGCCGCGACGGCCGCGGTGGCGATCCCCCTGTGCGGCTGGCGCGGGGCCGCGGCGTGCGGGGCGGCGCTGCTGGTGGTCGCCGCGGTCATCGCCGTGTTCACCCGGCGCGTCGGCGGCATGACCGGGGACGGGTTCGGCGCCGTGGTCGAGCTGACCCTCGCGGGAGCACTGCTGTGCCTGGCCGCGCAGCGCTGAGCCCGGGCAGCCCGCCCGCGGCGCTGGCCCTCGCGCTGCTCCTCGACGGTGCCCTCGGCGAGCCGCCCGAGCGGGTCCACCCGGTGGTCTGGATGGGCCGGGCGATGGGAGCGATGGTGCCTCCCGACCCGCCCCGCGGCGGCGCGCAAGCGCTGCTCCGCGGTGCGGCCGCGACGGTCGCGGGCGTGATGGTCAGCGCGGCCGCAGCAGGCCTGGTGGCAGCGGGCGCCGCGCGCACACCCAAACTCGTGCGCACGGCCGCTGAGGCGATCGAGCTCTGGCCGCTGCTCGCCCTGCGCACCCTGCTCCGCGCCGCCGACCACGTCGCCGGGGCGCTGGAGGACGGCGACCTGCCCCGCGCCCGCGAGGAGCTGCGCTGGCTGGTCGGCCGCGACCGCTCCGGCCTGGACGCGGCGCTGGTGGCCAGCGCCGCCATCGAGTCGGTGGCCGAAAATCTCGCCGACTCGGTGGTGGCGCCGCTGCTCTACGCCCGGGCCGCCGGGCCCGCCGGAGCGGCCGCGCACCGCTTCGCCAACACCGCGGACGCCATGGTCGGCTACCGCGACCGTCACCGCCTCGGCGGCCGCGTCGCGGCGCGACTCGACGACGTGCTCGGCCTGGTGCCGGCGCGTGCCTCGGCGCTGCTCATCGCCCTGGCGGCCCCGGCGGGGGGTGGCTCGGTGCGCGGCGCACTGCGGGTGTGGCGCCGGGACGGCGGCATGACCCCCAGCCCCAACGCGGGCCGCCCGATGGCCGCGATGGCAGGGGCGCTCGGGGTGCGGCTGGAGAAGCCGGGAGCGCACGTGCTCAACGCCGCGGCGCGTCCGCCCACCCCGGCCGACGTGGGACGGTCGGTGCGCATCGCCCGCGCCGCCACGCTGCTCGCCCTGGCCGGGACGGCGGTCGGTCCGGTCGCGCTCCGGCGAGCCGCCCGCGCGCTGCCCGGCCCGCGACGGAGGCTCGCCCGCAGTGCCGCGTGAGCCGCATCCCTGGCTGTACGAGGTGGGCGAGGCGCCCCACGGCGGCGCCGGTGGCGAGGGCCTGCTCGATCTGAGCGCTTCGATCGCCCCACTCGGGCCGTCGCCGCATGCTGTCGAGGCGGCGCGCGCCGCGCCGATCGACCGCTACCCGTCGCGGCGCGCGGGCGCCCTGGTCCGCGCCGTTGCCGCCGAGCTGGGCGTCGCGGAGGAGCGCGTGGTCGCCGGGCCAGGCGCGGCCGACCTGCTGCTCCGCGTCGCCCTCGCCCACCTGCGACCGGGCGACACCGCGGTGCTGGTGGCGCCCTGCTTCGGCGAATATGCCCGAGCGGCACTGGCCTGCGGGGCGCGGCTGGAGACGTGGTCGGCGGCGGCGCAGGACGGGTTCGCCCTCGACGTCGACGCGGTCGCGTCGCTCTGCCTGCGCACCGGCGCCGCGGTCGGCTTCCTCGCCCGGCCGGCGAACCCGACCGGGGTGCCGGTGCCGCGCGAGCAGGTCCTCGCCCTGCTCGCGGCGACGCCCGAGACCACCTGGGTGCTCGACGAGGCCTTCCTCGACTTCTGCGACGACCGCCGCTCGGCCGCGGGGAGCGACGCCTTGGTGCTGCGTTCGCTGACCAAGGACCTCGCGCTGCCCGGCCTGCGCGTGGCCGCCGTGGACGCCCCGCCGCGCGTCGCCGAGGCGCTGCGGGCGCTGACCCCGCCATGGTGCGTCTCGACCGCCGGGATCGCCGCGGCGGTGGCGGGCCTCGCCGACACGGCGCACCGCGAAGCGACGCGCGGGGCATCAACCCGTGGCCGCGAATCGCTGCATGTCGCACTGCGCGACCTGGGGCTGCGAACCACCCACGCCGCCGCCAACTACGTGTGCGCGGAGGTGGGTGACGACGAGGCGGCGTGTGCGGCAATCGCCGAGCGGGGCGTCCGGGTGCGGCCCTGCGCAGACCTCGGCCTGCCGGGTTGGATCCGCGTCGCAGTGCCGCATCCGGACGACCTCGACCACGCGGTCTCCGCCCTGCGCACCGCGCTGGAACGGGCGCGCGCATGAGGCTCCTCCTCCTCCGCCACGGCCGCACCACCGCCCCACCCGGAACCCTGGTCGGCTGCCGCATCGACCCCGGCCTGTCCGCCGAGGGGCGCGAACAGGCCGCCGCGGCCGCCGCGCTGTTCCGCGACCGGCCGCTCGCCGCAGCCATCTGCTCCCCGCTGCGGCGCGCCCGGGAGACCGCCGACCTCGCCGTCCCCAGCATCGACGTCCGCATCGACCCGCGCGTCCAGGAGCTCGACTGGGGCGAGATCACCGGCCTCACCTTCGCCCAGGTCGAGGAGCGCTTCCCCGACACCGCCGCCGCCTGGCTGCGCGACGGCTGGCCGCTCCCCCCAGGCGGCGAGCATCCGCACCACCTGTGGCGCCGCACCGCCGCCGCCGTTCTCGACCTGTACGACGCGGGCCTCGACGGCGACGTGCTGATCGTCTGCCACGGCGGCGTCATCCGTGCGCTGCTCGGTGCGGCGCGCGGGCTGCCGCTGGGCCAGGCGTGGCGCGTGCGCACGCCCCACGCCGCGCTGCGCATCCAGCCCGCCACCCCGCTCGCCGTGCGTCGCTGGCGCGACGTGGTCGCGGTGCCCTGAGCCATGGCGCGCGCCAGGACCCTGATGCTGCAGGGCACGTCGTCCGGCGTCGGCAAGTCGCTGCTCACCGCGGCGCTCTGCCGCGTATTCGCGCGCCAGGGCGTGGCGGTGCGTCCCTTCAAGGCGCAGAACATGGCCCTCAACGCCGCGGTCACCGACGACGGCGGCGAGATCGGCCGCGCCCAGGCCCTGCAGGCGCTGGCCTGCGGAGTTCCTGCCACGCGCGACATGAACCCGATCCTGCTCAAGCCGGAGACCGATTCGCGCGCCCAGGTGGTGCTCCGCGGCGACGCCGCCGAGCGCATGAGCGCCGTCGAGTACCACCGCGCCAAACCCACGTTGTGGCCACTGGTGGCTGAATCGCTCGACCGCCTGCGCGACGCCTGCGACCTGGTGATGATCGAGGGCGCGGGCAGCCCCGCCGAGGTCAACCTGCGCGACCGCGACCTGGTCAACATGCGCGTCGCCCGCCACGCCGGCGCCCCGGTGCTGCTGGTCGGCGACATCGACCGGGGCGGCGTGTTCGCCGCGCTGCTGGGCACCCTCAGCCTGCTCCGGCCCGCCGAGCGCCGCCACGTTCGAGCCATGATCGTCAACAACTTCAGGGGCGACGCGTCCCTGTTCGCCGATGGCGTCGCCTTCCTGGAGCGGCGCGCCCGGCTGCCGGTGCTCGGCGTGGTGCCGCGGGTCGAGGGCCTGCGCCTGCCCGAGGAGGACTCGCTGGGCCTGGAATCCTCCTTCGCCGGCAACGGGTCCGCGGCGGCCATCGACGTCGCCGTGATCCGCCTGCCGCGCATCAGCAACTTCGACGACTGCGACGCCCTGCTCGGCGAGCCCGGCGTGGGCGTCCGCCTGGTCGACCACGGCGACCGCCTCGGCGACCCCGACCTGGTGGTCCTCCCGGGCAGCAAGACGACGCGCGCCGACCTCGACGCCATGCGCGAGCGCGGCCTCGACCGCGCGGTGTGCGCCGCACGCGAGCGGGGCGCGGCGGTGCTCGGCATCTGCGGCGGCTTCCAGCTTCTCGGCGCGCTGGTCGAGGACGGCGGCGGCGCCGACCAGGGCACTCCGGGCTCCGCGCCCGGCCTCGGGCTGCTGCCCACGGTCACCCGCATGGCCGCGGCCAAAGTGGTGCGCCCAGTGACCGGCACCGTCCTGGCGTGCCCCGGCCTGCTGGCCCGCGCCGAGGGCGCCGCCCTGCGCGGCTACGAGATCCACACCGGGCGCACCGAGCCCTCCGCCCCGCCGCTCGCCCTGCAGAGTGAGGGCGACCGGTGGGAGGACGGCGCCACCAGCGAGGACGGCTGGGTGGTCGGCACCCACGTCCACGGCCTGCTCGACAGCGAGGCGGTGCGCCGCCCGCTGCTCGCCGCGGTGGCCGCCCGCCGCGGCCGCACCTGGATACCCGGCCCGCCCGTGCCCGGCGTCGAGGCCGAGCTCGACCGTCTCGCCGATGCAGTTTCTGCCGCACTCGACATGAACCTGCTGCGCCGCATCGTCGACGAGGGCGTGGCGTGAGCCGCCTTCTGCTCGTCCTCGGCGGCGCGCGCAGCGGCAAGAGCGCCTACGCGGAGCAGCGCGTGCAGCACTGCGAGGACGTCGCCTACGTCGCCACCCTGCTGCCCGGCGATCCCGACGTCGACGCGCGCATCGCGGCGCATCGCGTTCGCCGCCCGCCAACCTGGCGGACCGTCGAAGCCCGCGGCGACCTCGCGGCCGCAGTCCGCGCCGCCGCGGGCCACGACGCGCTGTTGCTCGACGGCTTCGAGCTGGCCCTGGCACTCGCCGATCCACCCGACGACGAAGCGGCGCAGCGACTCGCAACACACGTCGCAACGGCGGTGCACGACGCGGCGCAATCGCTCGGCGTGGTGGTCACCGCCGAAGCCGGGCTCGGCGTGGTGCCGTCGTCCGCGGCGGGGGTCAGGTTCCGCGACCGGCTCGGCGCCGCCAACCAGGTGCTCGCCGCGCAGGCCGACGAGGTGGTCCTCGTCGTCGCTGGACTCCCCTTGTGGCTCAAGGGGGTTCAGCCGTGACCGTGCTCGCTGAAGGCGTCGCCCTGGTGCCTGCGACCTGCGGTGAGCTGCTCCAGGGCGTCGACGGCGACGGCCCCATCCTGGTCTCGCTGCCCATCGACGTCGACGGCACCGTGCGGGTCACCCTGACCGACGAGCCCGAGGTCTCCGTCTCGCCCGCGTTGCCCAAGGCGACGCGCGCCCTGGAGCTGGCGCTGGAGCGCACGGGCTGGCGGCGTGGCGTGCGCGTCGAGCTCGGCGGCGAGCTGCCGCACGGGCGCGGCATGGGATCGAGCACCGCGGACGTCGCCGGCGTGATCGGCGGCGTGTGCGCGTGCGCCGGCGTGACCCTGACCCAGGCGGAGCTGCTGGCTCTCCTGGTCCAGGTCGAGCCGAGCGACTCCAGCCCCCTGCGCGGACTGTGGGCGATCGACCACGTCGGCGGCACACGCGCGTGCCACCTGGGGCCGCTCCCGCCAAACCTGTTTCTGGCCATGGTTGACAGCAACGAGCCACTTCCCACCCTGGACGTGCACCGCACGTACGGTGCGGGCCCACGCATCCCTGACGGCACGGTTGACGCCACGCAATGGCACGCCCCGCTCGCGCTCGGCCGCCTCGCGACCGAATCAGCGCTGCGCAATCAGCAGCGGCTCCCCAATCCCGCATTCGACGTCGCCCGCACCGTCGCCGAGCGCACCGGCGCGGCCGGCGTCTGCGTGGCCCACAGCGGCAGCGTCTGCGCCGTCATCTGTCCGGCCGGCATCGAGCAGGCGCGCAGCGCGCAGAGCGAATTCGCCAGGGCCGGACACGTCGCCACGGTGGTGCGCGCCCACGCCCCAGGCCTCCGTGTCCGCCGGGCGGACTCGTCCCTCAGCGACTCGTCTCGTACGAGATGCGCGGATCGGCCCAGGTGTAGGCGAGGTCGGCGATCAGGTTGCCGATGACCACGAAGACGCTGAGGATCAGCAGGATTCCCAGCAGGATCGAGTAGTCGTTGGAGCTCGCCGAGTCGACGAACAGCCGCCCCATCCCGGGCCAGTTGAACACGTACTCGGTGATCACGGCGCCGACGAAGAGCTGGGGAATGTCGAGGCCCATCAACGTGATCAGCGGCAGCAGCGAGTTGCGCAGGGCATGGCGAAGCACCACTCGCCCGCTGGCGAGCCCCTTGGCGCGGGCCGTTCGGATGTAGTCCTGGGAGAGGGTTTCCAGCATCGACGAGCGGATGAAGCGGGCGTACTGCGCGATGCCCTGCACCGCCAGGACGATCACGGGTAAGACGAGATGCCAGGCCAGGTCCAGGATGCCGGTGGCGTTGTTGCCGTGCATCCCGCCCTCGGGGAAGATGGTCGGGAAGCCGTGTTCGTGGGGGAACACCGCGAAGGCGAAGATGAGCATCGAGCCGAACCAGAAGTTGGGCAGCGAGATGCCGACGAAGGACAGCGAGGTGACGATGTTGTCCAGCTTGCTGTACTGCCGCACCGCGCTGAGGATGCCGATGGGGACGGCGATCAGCAGGGTGACGATGTACGAGCAGATCATCAGGATCGCCGTGTTGCCGATGCGCAGGCCGATGGCGTTGGCCACGCTGCTGTGCTGGGTGAGCGACTCGCCGAGGTCGAGGTGGACCAGGTTCCACAGGAATTTGCCGTACTGGACGATGAACGGCTTGTCCGCCCCGAACCGCTCGATGATCGCCTGCCGCTGCGCGAACGACTGGTTGGGCCGGTTGATCAGGAACGCGTACGGCTTCTCAGGCAGCGCCCACAGCAGCGCGTAGACGACGAACGTGATCACCAGGATGGTGACCACCCCGAGGAGCAGCCGCCGGACGATGTAGCGCCACATCTACGGGTGGGCCTCCGGGCGCGCGAGGACGGGCTGGGCTGGAGCCATCAGCGACGGGAGTATAGCGAGCCGTTCGTGCTGCCGAATCCCCCGCCGGGGTGACGAACGCCTGTGTCGCACGAATGGTGGTCAGCGGGGGACTCGAACCCTCGACCTCGCGGATGTGAACCGCGCGCTCTAACCAACTGAGCTAGCTGACCACGCCCTGAGCGGGGCGGAATTGTACCGCGGCATCCGGGCAGCGCAGCCACCCGGCCCTGGCCTACCCTTCCCGGGCCGTCACCCCCGCCGCAAGGAGCATCGAGCGTTGGATCCGCAGGGCGCCGTCGCCATCGTCACCGGAGGAGCGTCCGGCCTGGGCGCCGCCACCGCCGCGCGCCTCGCCGAGCGCGGCGCCACCGTCGTCATCCTCGACCTGCCCAGCAGCCCGGGCGAGCAGACCGCCGCGAGCCTGCCGGGCAACGCGCCGCACACCTTCGCCCCCGCCGACGTGCAGGACGCCGAGGCGGTCCAGCAGGCCGTCCAGGCCGCGACCAGCCGGGGCCCGCTGCGCATCCTGGTCAACTGCGCCGGCATCGGCACCCCCGGCAAGGTGGTCGCCCGCGACGGCAGCCCCATGCCCCTGGAGCAGTTCGCCCGGGTGGTCGGGGTCAACCTGATCGGCACCTTCAACGTCATCCGGATCGCGGCGGCGGCCATGGTGGCGCAGGAGCCGACTGCGGACGGCGAGCGCGGCGTCATCGTCAACACCGCCAGCGTCGCCGCCTTCGACGGCCAGATCGGCCAGGCGTCCTACTCGGCGAGCAAGGGCGGCATCGTCGGCATGACCCTGCCGCTGGCCCGCGACCTGGCCGCGAGTGGTGTGCGCGTCAACACCATCGCCCCCGGCATCTTCGACACCCCGCTGATGAACGCGGCGCCGCAGAACGTCAAGGACGCGCTGGCCGCCGGCGTGCCCAACCCCAGCCGCTTCGGACGTCCCGACGAGTACGCCGCGCTGGCCCTGCACGTGGTCGAGAACCAGTACCTCAACGGCGAGGTGATCCGCCTCGACGGCGCCCTGCGCATGCCGCCGCGCTGAACTCCGCTAGGCTGCACGACGAGATGCCCGAGACCCAAGACCAGCGCCCCGTCCTCCTCTTCGGCGAGACCTACCACCACCCCAACATCTTCTACCGCTCCGGCTTCCTCGCCCCCGACCCCGTGGTCCTGGTCGACCGCGGCGGCGACGACACCACCCTCTGGACCTCCCGCCTGGAGTACGGCCGCGCCCAGAAGGAGGCGCACGTCGGGCAGGTGCGCTGCAGCGAGGACCTGGGCCTCAGCGAGATGCTCAAATCCGCGGGCAGCGAGCAGGACGCCTGGTCGCTGCTGCTGCAGGCCGTCTGCCGCGAGCACGGCCTCCACGCGGTCGACGTCGAGGCCGACTTCCCCGCGCTCTACGCCGACCTGCTCCGCCAGGCGGACGTCGACATCAGCCCGCGCACCGACCTCTACCGCCGTGAGCGCCGCATCAAGACGCCCAGCGAGCTCGCTGCCATCGAGCAGACCGAGAACGCCGGCATGGACGCCCTGCAGCGCGCCATCGACGTCATCGCCGCCGCCGACATCCGCGACGGCCTGCTCCACCGCGACGGCCGGCCGCTCAGCGGCGAGGACCTCGTCTACACCGTCGAGTCGCGCCTGCTGGAGCTGGGCTGCACGACCACCGACTCGATCTGCACCGGCGGTCCCGACTCCGCCGACCCGCACCGCACCACCAGCGAGGTGCTGCGCGCCGGCCTGCCCATCGTCCTCGACATCTTCCCGTTCCACAAGACGACGCGCTACTGGGGCGACATGACCCGCACCGTTGTCCGCGGCACCCCGCCGCCCGAGGTGGAGCGGATGTGGGAGGCGGTCCGCGAGGCGCAGCAGCTCGGGCTCGACATGATCAGGCCCGGCGTCAACGGCCGCGACGTGCACTACGCCATCTGCGACGTGTTCAAGGCGCACGGCTACGGCAGCCTGCCCAAGCCCTACCGCGACATCCAGTCCGACGCGCGCTTCATCCACGGCACCGGCCACGGCCTGGGCCTGGAGATCCACGAGTTCCCCCGCGTCGGCGACGTCGACGTCATCCTCGAGGTCGGCGACGTGGTCACCATCGAGCCGGGGCTGTACGACCCGCGCCTCGGCGGCATCCGCATCGAGGACCTGGTCGTGGTCACCGAGGACGGCCACCGCAACCTCACCCCGCTGCCCAAGGTCTTCCGCCTGGACTGACCGGCCGCGGCGGCCTGGTACCATGCCCCGGCTTCCCTGCGCCCTGCACTCGCGGGCGCCTGACGTCCACAGGGAGGCGTGACACGAGGTGCCGCGCATGGTGCGCGATTACGAGTTGATGTACATCGTCCGCCCGGACGTCGATGAGGACGGCCTGCGCGCCGCGATCGACTCGGTGAAGGCGATCATCGAAGGTCAGGGTGGAGAGATCCACAAGACCACCAACTGGGGCAAGCGCCGCCTCGCCTACGAGGTCAAGCACCTCCGCGACGGGCACTACGTGATCGTCGAGATGAAGCTCGACGGCGCCAAGGTGGCCGAGGTGGAGCGGGCGCTGCGCATCCACGACCAGGTCTTCCGCCACCTGCTGGTCATCCTGGAGGAGCCCAGCGCCGACACCGGCGAGGGTGAGGACGGCGAGGCCGCGGCGGGCGTCCCGGCGCCGCCCGACGACGCCGAGACCGAGACCGAGACCACCGCGGCCGTCGCCGACGAGGAGATCGCCGAGGACGACGACGCGGGCGACGAGCCCGAGGCCGTCGCCGTGGGCGCGACCGACGACGAGGACGAGGAGGCATAGCGTCATGGCAGGCTCGCTCAACCGCGTCATGCTCATCGGGCGCCTGACCCGCGACCCCGAGATGCGCTTCCTGCCCAGCGGGCAGGGCGTGTGCCAGCTCGCCCTGGCCACCAACCGCTACGGGACCGACCCGCAGAGCGGTGAGCGCCGCGAGTTCACCGACTACCACGACGTGGTGGTCTGGAACCAGGGCAACCGCAAGCTCGCCGAGCTCTGCGGCCAGTACCTGCAGAAGGGCCGCCTGGTCTACGTCGAGGGCCGCATGCAGACCCGCTCCTGGGACGACCAGGCCACCGGCCAGAAGCGCTACCGCACCGAGGTCAACGCCAACGACGTGCAGTTCCTCGACAGCCGCCAGGACGGCGCGCCGATGGGCGGCGCGCCAGGCGAAGGCGCCGGCGCCGGTGCCGGTGCCCCCCGCGGCGGCGCCGCGCCCTTCGAGGGCGGCGGCGACGTCGACCCCGACGACATCCCCTTCTAGAGAGAACGCTGAAAGATGGCTGACTACGACCGCAGACGCCGCAAGGTCTGCTCCTTCTGCCTGGAGCACGTGGATCACATCGACTACAAGGAGGTCTCCCGCCTCCGTCGCTTCCTCAGCGACCGCGGCAAGATCCTCCCCCGGCGCATGACCGGCACCTGCGCCCTGCACCAGCGGGCGCTCACCGTGGCCCTCAAGCGCGCCCGGCACATCGCCCTGCTGCCCTTCGCGGCGGACGTGCGCTAGAACTCACGCTCCCAGGCCGCGCCGGTCCAGCGCCAGACCCCGTCGAGGGGATGGCGCGGGCCGGCGCCGGCCAGGCGGCCGGCCAGGACCACCGCGCCCGAGGCGTCGGTGGCCAGCGTCCCCACGTCCTGCAGGGCGGGCAGCGGGGCGCCGGCGAGTGGGGTCCAGTCGACTCCGTCCCAGCTCCACGTCTGCGGCGGACCGACGGTGCCACCGTCGAACCCCGCGCAGCAGGAGGCGACGAGCAGCACCCGGCCGTGGACCACGTCGGTGGCCACCGTGGCGTGCAGCGGCGCCGCATGGCGGGTCTGCAGGCGCTGCCAGGCGGCGCCGTCCCAGCGCCAGGTCTCCGACTGCTGCGTCGTCGAGCCCTGGCAGCAGGGCACCAGCAGGAGGACGCCGCCGGTGGCGGGGTCGAAGGCCATGCTCGACCCGGAGCGCTCCGGCGGTGACACCGCGGTGGCGTGCCGCGACCAGGCGGCGCCGTCCCACACCCAGGTGTCGAGCACGGGCAGCGGCCCGCCGGTCGCCGAGGGCACCACCAGCACCGCGTCGCCGTGGGCCCGGTCCCAGGCCATCGGCGCCAGGGTGGCCGGCGGCGGCAACCCGCCCGGCGGGTGGAGCTGCGTCCACGAATGCCCGCCCCACGCCCACATGTCGGCGGCCGGGGTGCCGTCGGCGAGCTCGCCGTCGACCATCAGCGCCTGGCGCCCCACCGGGTCGTAGGCCATCGAGGCGCCCATCCGCGGCAGTGGCGGCGGGCTGGTGAAGAACGCCTGGGTCCACGCCGAGCCGCTCCACACCCAGGTCTGATCGAGCGCCTGGTTGCCGCCGAAGAGGACCACGCCGCCGCTCCCCGGGTCGGTGGCCGCCGCCTCGGCGAAGACCGGCGCGGGCTGGGCCGCCACCGCCGGGGGCCGGATCGACTCCGCCCAGCCGGTGCCGGTCCAGTACCAGCGCTGGGTGAACTCGTCGGCGGTGGCGGTGCCGCCGTAGAGCACGGCGTGGCCGTCGACCGGCTCGGCGAGCACCATGCCGACCACCGGGGGACCGCCGCCCGCCTCCTTCTCGCTCCAGACGCTGCCATCCCACGCCCAGGTGGAGTGCTGGCCGTCGAACCCGGTGACCACGTCGAGCACGGTGCGCGAGCGCGGGTCGTAGGTGAGCTGCGGGTGCGTCCCCGGGGCGACCGGCGGCTGCATCACGCCCGTGGCCTGCCGCCACGCGGCGCCGTCCCAGACGAAGGTCGACCCCAGCCCGTCACCGCGCGCCGCGACCATGACCACGGTGCCGTCCCAGCCGTCGGCGACCAGCGAGCTGTTGGTCACCCAGCCGGGTGCGGCGCCGGCCGAGAGCCAGTCCGAGCCGTCCCACCGCCAGGTCTGCATGCGGTCGCCGGTGGGGACGGGGCCGAGGGCGCAGCAGGCGGTGACCAGCACGACGCGCCCGGTGCCGGGCTCGGTGGCGGCCAGTGCCGGGCCGGGAGGCGGCGCGTGCCTGGGCTGGAGCTGGGTCCAGGTGCCGCCGTAGGTCCAGGTGTCGCCGAGGCCGCCGTCGCCGGTGCCCTCGCCGCCGTAGAGGAGGACGTAGCCGTCGGCGGGGTCGGCGGCGACCGCCCCGGCCAGCCGCGGTGAGGGCGCCACCGCGGTGTCGACCTGCTGCCACGCCGCGCCGGGCTGGAGGGCGCCGCGCCAGGTGTCGGCGTAGGGGATGCCGTGGCCGGAGCCGGCCTCGGCGCCGCCGAAGAGGATGACCTCGCCGCTGCGGTCCCAGGTGGCGGCCATCGCCGCATCGCGTGGCGGCGGGGTGTTGGCGGGGACGGCCGCGGCGCCCGGGCCCGGCTCGGGCAGCACGCCCTGGGCGCGGTGGACCACCACCCAGCCGGCGCCGACGACGGCGACCACGGCGACCAGCACCGCGGCGAGCACGGCGCCGACACGCGTGGGGAGGCGCCGCCGCGCGCCAAGCGGGGCGTGTCCCGCGGCGGCGAGGAGCGTCGCGGGGACCCTGTCGCGCACCACGCCGAGCAGCCTGGCCGCGGGACGCGGCTCGGGGGCGGGCATCCCCGGCAGCCGCGCCGAAGGACCGGGCACGGCGACCCGCCAGAGCAGCGCGGCGGCGGCGGGCCGCAGACCGGCCACCGCCCAGCCGCACTCCGCCTGGCGCAGCACGGCGACGCGGGCCCTGCGCAGCGCGCCGCCGACGTCGCCGCCGGCCAGGGCCGAGCGCACCACCTCGCCGTCCGCCGCGTCGCACTGCGCCAGCACCACCCGGTGCCGCGCCCCCGAGCACCCGTCCACCACCGCCGCCATCGCCTGCGAGGACGACCGCAACACCATCGCCACCGACTCGCCGCCGGGTGACGCAACCCCGATCACCGACGCCGCGTAGGCCACCGACTCCGCAGGACCGGCCAGCCGCGCCACCCACACGCAGCCGCGCAACTCGGCGGCGCGGATGAGGTCCTCCAGCCCGCGTCCCAACCCCGCGTCGCCGCCGTCGCCGGAGCGCAGGACGTGGAAGTCCATCCCCGCCGCCGCGCAGGCACGCAGCCACGGCTCCTCCGCGGGTGCGGACACCGGGGCGGCCAGCAGTGCCATCGGTTTTTGTGCAGCTCCCGCCCGCCATTGTCGTCCCGTGTTGCGCGCAACACCATGATCGTGCGCGCGCAGGCAGGCGGCCGCCCTTATACTCGGCCTCGGCCATGCGCCACCGGGCGACACATCTCCTCCACGTCCTCGCCTGCGCCCCGGTCGCCGCGATGCTCGCGGCCTCCTCCGCGCTATCCGCGCATGCCCAGACCGCGGTGCCCGCGCCGGCCACGCAGCCGCAGCAGTACGTGGTCGCCATCGACCCCGGGCACGGCGGCACGGCGGACAACAACCACCCCGACCAGCCCTTCGACCCCGGGGTGATCGCCGCCAACGGCCTGGAGGAGAAGGACGTCACCCTCGACGTCGCCCGCCGCCTCGCCGTGCTGCTCCAGTCCGACCGGGTCAAGGTGGTGCTGACCCGCAGCGACGACCGCTACGTCGACATCGGCCCGCGCATGCAGACGGCGATCGACGCCGGCGCACAGCTCTTCGTCAGCGTCCACTTCAACTCGTTCACCGACCCCACCACCGGCGGTGCCCTGGTGCTCTACCCGGGCGACGACTCGCTGCCCTTCGCCCAGGCGATGAGCGACGCGCTGCGCGACGGGCTGCTGCAGCGCTACCAGATCGCCGACAACGGGGTGCAGAGCAAGCCCGACCTGTGGGTGCACGCGACCATGCCGGCGGTCACCGTCGAAGGCGCCTACCTGACCGATCCGCGCGAGGCGGAACTGTTGCAGCAGAACGGGTTTCGCGATGCGCTGGCGGCGGCGATCCGCAGCGGCGTGGAGGCGCAGGCGCCGCAGATCGCCACCCTCAAGCAGCAGATCCTCGCCTGGGAGGCGGCGCACCATTCGCTGACACTCCAGGTGCCCGCGGCGGCCCACGGCGCGGTGGCGGCGCCTTCGAGCGGTGGCAGCGTTGGTGGCACGCTGCTGCGCTGGACGATCCTGCTGGCGCTGCTCGCGGGGCTGGTGCGCTGGCGGCGCGGCGTCGGGCGCGGAGTGGGCTGGGCGTGGGCGGCGGCGATGGCGTACGCGCATCGTGGCGGCGCGCGCGGCCGCGAGCGCAACCCGCGCGGCACCCGGGTGCGCCGCCGCGGCGGACCCCAGCTAGGCACCCACGCGCTCACCCTGGCCACCTCGTGGCGTCCCGACTCGCCGCTGCTGCGCGCCAACCCCTCGCACCGGCGGCGGCGCAGTGCGCAGCGGCGCCAGGTGCTGCAGCGCGCCGCCCGTCCCGCGCCGACGCGGCGCTCGGTGTACGACGAGCTCTGGTTCTAGGCACGGCGCAGGAGGCCGCAAATGAGAGCGCAACCCGGCCCTTGGTAGACTGCCCCTGTCGCACGGACACCCTCCACCGCCTCGTGCACAGGAGCGCCCATGGCCTTCGAGCAGCAACTTCGCGTCCCCGGCCCGACCCCACTTCCCGAGCGCGTGGTGCGGTCGAGCAGCCGCCCGATGATCAACCATCGCGGCCCCGAGTTCGCGGCATTGCTCAGCGACTGCGTCGAGGGCCTGAAGTGGGCGATGCAGACCGACAACGACATCCTGCTCTACCCCGCCAGCGGCACCGGTGGCCTCGAGGCCGCGGCCACCAACCTGCTCAGCCCCGGCGAGAAGGCGCTGTTCTGCACCATCGGCTCGTTCGGTGAGCGCTGGGCCGACATCGCCGCCGGTTTCGGCGCCGACGTGGTGCGCCTGCAGGTGCCCTGGGGCGAGCCCGTCGACCCCGCCGACGTCGACCGCATCCTCGACGAGAACCCCGCCATCCGCAAGGTGTTCGTGACTCACAACGAGACCAGCACCGCGGTCACCAACGACATCAAGGCGATCGCCGCTGTGGTCAAGGGCCGCGGCCTGCTGCTCGCCGTCGACAGCGTCAGCGGTGTTGGCTCGCTGCCGCTGCCCACCGACGAGTGGAAGCTCGACGTGGTCGTCACCGGCTCGCAGAAGGGCTGGATGGCGCCGCCCGGACTGGCGATGATCGCCGTCAGCCCAGACGCCTATCGCGCCGCCGACGAGGCGAAGTGCACGCGCTGGTACTTCGACTTCGCCCGCGAGAAGAAGTTCCAGGACAAGCAGCAGACGTACACCACGCCGCCCATCGCCACCATGTACGCGGTGCAGGAAGGCCTGGCGATGATGCGCGAGGAGGGCCTGGAGAACGTGTGGGCGCGGCACGCGCGCGTCGCCGAGATGACCCGGCAGGGCCTCACCGCCATCGGCCTGGAGCTGTTCGCCCCCGAGGGCTACCGCAGCAACACGGTCACCGCGGTGCACGCACCGGTGTCCACGCCCGACGAGCTGAAGTCACTGCTCGGCCATCTGCGCACCACCTACGGCCTGGTCCTCGCCGGTGGTCAGGGACAGTTGCAGGGCAAGATCTTCCGCGTCGGCCACCTCGGCTACATCGACGAGGGCGACGTGTACTCGATCCTGGCCACCGTCGAGCAGGGCCTGCAGGACAAGGGCCTGCTCAGCCGCGCCGGTCTCGCCGTCGCCGCCGCGCAGGCCGCCGCCCGCGGTGCCGGGGCGGCGCCGCAACCCGCCGGCGTCGGGTGATCGACCAGAAGCAAGCCCCGGCGACTCAGCTTCCGCTGCAGTCCGGTCCAGCGCGCATCCTGGTCGCCGACCCGATCGCCGAGGACGGCGTGGCGCGGCTGCGCGCCGCGGGTCAGGTGGACGTCGCCACCGGGCTGGCCAAGGAGGAGCTGATCGCGCGCATCGGCGACTACGACGCCCTGGTGGTGCGCAGCGAGACCAAGGTCACCGCCGACGTGTTCGAAGCGGCCACGCGTCTGCGCGTCGTCGGGCGCGCCGGTGTGGGCGTCGACAACATCGACCTCGACGCCGCGACGCGCCACGGTGTGCTGGTGCTCAACGCACCCACCGGCAACACCCTCGCCGCCGCGGAGCACGCCATCGCCATGATGTGCGCGCTGGCGCGCAACGTCGCCGCCGCCGACGCGTCGATGCACGCCGGCAGGTGGGAACGCGGCAAGTTCATGGGCTTCGAGCTGCGCGAGAAGACCCTGGGGCTGCTGGGCCTCGGCAAGATCGGCTTCGAGGTCGCGCGCATCGCCGGACAGGGTTTGCAGATGCGCGTCATCGCGCACGACCCGCTGGTCACTCCCGAGCGCGCCGAGCAGGCGGGTGTGGAGCTGGTCGACCTCGACGCACTGGTGCGCCAGTCCGACGTTCTGTCCGTGCACGTCCCGCTCACCGACCAGACCCGCGGCGTCATCAACGCGCAGCGGCTCGGCGAGATGAAGCCCGGCGCGCGCGTCCTCAACGTGGCGCGCGGCGGCATCGTCGACGAGCAGGCGCTGGCCGACGCGCTCAGCGACGGGCACATCGCGGGCGCGGCCATCGACGTCTTCACCAAGGAGCCGCCGCCGCCCGACAACCCGCTGCTCTCGGCGCCCAACCTGGTGCTGACGCCGCACCTCGGCGCCTCGACCATCGAGGCCCAGGTCAACGTCGCCTTCGACGTCGCCGACCAGATCGCCTCGGTGCTCAACGGTGGCGCCGCGCGCTACGCGGTCAACGCGCCGGTGATCCTGCCCGAGGAGATGGCCGAGCTGGCGCCGTACCTCGACCTGGCCGGCAAGATGGGCCAGCTCGCCGCCCAGTTGGGACCCGCACAACTGCGCCGCGTGGTCTGCACCTACACCGGCGAGCTCGCCGACCGCGAGACCATCGTGCTCACCGCCGAGGCGCTGCGCGGCCTGCTGGCGCCGTTCACCGAGACGCGGGTCAACCCGATCAACGCCAAGATGGTCGCCCGCCAGCACGGCATCGACGTCGAGGAGCGCAAGTCGACGCGCTCCATCGACTACACCACCGCGATGTCGCTGGACGTCGAGGGCACCGGCCCGGTGTCGGTCACCGGCACCCTGCTCGGCGGCGAGCCGCGCATCACCCGCATCGACGACCTGCGCGTCGACATGCGCCCGCAGGGCATCTACCTGGTCGACTCGCACCACGACCATCCCGGCGTGGTCGCCGCGGTCGCCTCACTTCTGGCCAAGAATGACATCAACATCGCGGGCCTGGAGCTGGGGCGCAACGAGAAGCGCGGCAAGGCGGTGATGCTGATGCAGATCGACGAGCCCGCCAGCGACGCGCTGCTCGAAGAGATCCGCGTCGGCGCCGGGCTGGAGACGATCCGGCAAGTCCGCCTCTAGGATGGCGCGGCTCCGCCCCCTGCGCGGCGTTCGCTTCGACCCCTCGGTGGTCGACCTCGGCGGCGTGCTGGCCCCGCCCTACGACGTGATCAGCGCGACCCAGCAGCAGGAGCTGTACGCGCGCGACCTGCGCAACATCGTCCGCGTCGACTACGGGGCGGAGCTGCCCGGCGATGTTGCGGACAGGGACGACCGATACACGAGGGCTCGCGCCCACCTCAACTCCTGGCTGGGCCTGGGCATCCTGCGGCGCGACGAGGCGCCGGCGCTGTACGTCGTCGACCACGAGTTCCTCGGCGCCGACGGGCGGCGGCACGTACGGCGGGGAATCCTCGGCCGGGTTCCGGCGCGGCGGTGGGAGACCTCCGAGGTGCTGCCCCACGAGCGCACCCTGCGCGGACCCAAGGAGGACCGCCTGGCGCTGATGCGGACGACGCGGATGCAGACCAGCGCGGTGTGGGTGCTGTGGAACCGCGCGCCGGGGATCGCCGAGGCGCTGGCGGCGGCGACGGGGCGCACGCCCGACATGGAGGGCGAGACGCCGGGGGAGCTCGACGTGGAGCGGCTGCGGATGTGGGTGGTCAGCGACCCGCGGCACCTGGCGGCGATCGACGCCGCGCTCGACCCGGCGACGCTCTACATCGCCGATGGGCACCACCGGTTCGAGACCGCGGCCGCCTACGCCGAGGAGCGCCGGGCAGCGGAGCCCGACGCGCCCGAGGACGCCGACTTCGCGATGACCCTGGTGTACGCCAGCGCGGCCAACGACCCGGTGCTCGACATCTGGCCCACGCATCGGATGGTGCGGGCCGCCGACGGCATGCCGCGGGGCGTCACGGAGCTGGAGGCGCGGCTGGGTGGCGAGGGCTTCACGGTGGAGCCGCGGACCGACCTTTCGAGTGCCACCGAGGAGGCGCGCCGGTTGCGCACCTCGCACCACGCCTTCGGGGTGCAGACCCCGGACGGGGCGGCGCTGCTCACCGCGCCTCGCGCCGAGAGCACCTCGCCGCGCGAGGCGCTCGACGTCACCGTGCTCGCCGAGCGCGTGCTGGGGCAGGGCCTGGGCATCAGCGCGGAGGCGGTGGTCGGCGGCGCGCTCGCCTACACCCGCGAGGTCGCCGAGGCGGAGCGGGCGGTGCGCTCGGGAGAGGCGGCGCTGGCGTTCACCACCAACGCCAGCACGGCGGCGGAGATCATCGCCGTCTCGGACGCCGCCGAGGTCATGCCCCAGAAGTCCACCTACTTCTACCCCAAGGTCCCCACGGGGCTCCTTCTCTCACCGCTTTAGCCCCCAGGCGCCCCGCTCACTGCCGGGATTCCCAATCCGTGGCATACCATTCCAACAATGGGACGCCGCATCACCATCTACATCGACGACGACGTGCTCGAAGCCCTCAACGCCCACACTCAGGCCTCGCCGCTGAGCCGCAGTGAGCTGGTCGGGGTGGCGGTGCGCCGATTCCTGCGCGACGAGCGCCGCCGCGCCAGGGTCCCCAACCCCACCTCGCAGCTCGCCCGGCGCATCGCCCAGGGCGAGGTCCCCTCGCGCAAGCTCGACGGCCGGACCCGGGTCCGCGTCGGCGCGCCCTGGGACAACTAGGGCGAGGGACGACGTTTGAGCCCCGGGCCGACCGGGGTACGGTCGAGAAGCGGCGTCCGCCAAGCCTGGCGGCCCCGCGAAAGACGCTAGGAGATCGACGAACAGGTGCCCACCTACGGATATCGCTGCCAGGAGTGCGGCGAGGAGTTCGACGTCTGGCAGCGCATGAGCGACGAGGCCAAGGCCGACTGCCCCAAGTGCGGCGCGGCGGGCAAGCGTCTCTTCTTCCCGGCGGGGATCGTCTTCAAGGGCACCGGCTTCTACAAGACGGACAGCCGCAAGTCGTCGGACGGGGGCGCCAAGCCGGCCACGACGACCACCACGCCGAGCAAGCCGTCCACGTCGACCTCCACCGCTTCGGGCAGCACGCCCGCATCCACCCCCTCGACCTCCTCCGGATCCGACTCCGGCTCCACCTCGTCCTCCGCCGCGGCGGCCGCCGCCGACTAGACCCCGCCGGGCGCCAACAACCTCATTCGCTACGATGGGTGGCAGCTCGTCGCCGCCCCAGGAGAATCCCATGGCCAACGCCGTCACCGACACCAGCTTCAAGTCCGACGTCCTCGAGTCCGAGGTGCCCGTCCTCGTCGACTTCTGGGCCTCCTGGTGCGCGCCGTGCAAGATGATCGCCCCGATCGTCGAGGAGCTGGCCGGCGAGTACGAGGGCCGCGTCAAGGTCCTCAAGATGGACATCGACGCCAACCCGCTGACCCCCGGCTCGCTGGGCATCATGAGCATCCCCACCCTGATGCTCTTCGTCGGCGGCAAGCCCGAGCAGCGCATCGTCGGCTACCAGCCCAAGGCGTCGCTGAAGTCGAAGGTCGAGGCGGTCCTCGCCGCCTCCTGACCCGTTCGCGGCGCCGCTCTCCGGCCGCCGCGGGGGCGCATGGGTCCAGGTGGGCCCCACCGTCTTCAAAACGGCTGGGGGGCGCGCTCGCCGCGTCCCCGGAGGGATCGTTCCCCTCGCGCTCCCGCCATCGCGCGCCGCACTGATTGACGCCCCGATGGGCTCCCGTCCAGACGGCCGGAAGGCTGGTCGCGCTGCCTGAGAGTCGCAACGCGGGGTACGAACGCGTCACCATTTGCCCCGGAGCGTTTCGTGCGCTCGCCACCGCTCGGAAGGGGATCGACCGTGAAGCTCGAAAGAGGGGCCTCAGCGCCGCAAGGTCAGAGGGCCGTCGCGCGTTTCACATTCGAGCCCGGTCACGCGCGTCCGGCTCCTGAGCAGCCCGACCACCCCGCGGCGCCTTGGGGAGCAGGTTCCGCAGCGGGAGGGGAACCCAGATTGACGAGCCTTCACCACTCCTGGCAGCGGGACTCGGCGCATGGCTAGCGCCACCCTCGGCGTCGACGACACCCTGGTGCTGCGCGCCCAGTCGGGTGACCCGCAGGCGGTCGCCGACCTGGTCGCCGCCACCCGTCCCATGCTGCAGCGCTTCGCGCGCCGCTTCTTCCCCGATCCGGCCCGCGCCGAGGACATGGCCCAGACGGCGCTGATGAAGGCCTTCGCCCGCATGGGCGACCTGCGCTCCCCCGAGGCCTTCCAGACCTGGCTGCTACGCATCGCCCGCAACGAGTGCCTCAACGAGCTGACCCGCCAGCGCGTCGCCCAGATCCCCATGTCGACGCTGGAGGACCAGGGCACCGCACTGGAGGCTCCCGCGGGCGGCGCCGACGACCCCGAGGAGATGCTGGTCCGCACCCAGATGCAGGACCTGGTCCGCCGGGTCACCGCCACCCTCCCCGAGCACTACCGCCAGACGCTGACCATGCGCGCCCTCGAGGACCGCTCCTACGAGGAGATCAGCGAGGCGCTCGACATCCCCGTCACCGTGGCCCGGCTGTGGTACTGCCGAGCCCGCAAGCGCTTCCGCACCGCCTTCATCCAGACCCTGGTGGCCCGCCGCGACGTCAGCGACGAGTGCCAGGAGATGGGCTCGCTGATCGCCGAGATGATCGAGGGCACGCTGAACCGCCACCGACGCGACGTCGTCCATGCGCACCTCGCCGACTGCGCCGCCTGCCGCCAGACCGAGGACGAGCTGCGCAACACCGCCTTTCGCGCCCCGGCGCGCCTCACCCTGCTGGCCCTCGGCCTCGCCCGCCTGCCGATGCACTTGCGCCGCTCGCTGGCCGCGGCCGGCTCGCGCGGGCAGCAGCTCGCCGGCGAGATCGCCCTCGGCGCCGGCGCCACCGTGGTGCTGGTGACGGGCAGTGGGCTCGGCGGCTTCGGCGGCGCCTCGACCATCGCCCACGCGGCGACCGCTCCGGCGGCCCTGGCGCTGGTTGCGCCGGCGGCCGCGGCACCGTCCGCCCTGGTGGCCACGCCTCGGGTCGACGCGGTGCACGACTGGAGCCACGGCTCGCCCCAGGCTCCGCAGCCGTCCGTGGTCGCGATGCCGCCCGCGGCGACCACCGCCGTCGACCTGGTGCCGAGCGCGCCCGACCCGTCGCAGACGCAGCTCCCCTTCAACCCGCCGCCGCAGCCCTCGCTGCGCGACGCCGGGCACAAGGTGCAGAAGACGGTCCCGTCGCCCTCGACCGCCATGCTCAGCAACGTGCCGGGCATGGCCGCGGTTGGCGTCACCGTCCCGCAGATCCCCGCCGCACTGACGCTGCTCTCGCAGTAGCCCGGGGCTAGACCAGGTCGGGCGCCTGGCCGAGCAGGCGGAGCACGTCGCCGGCCAGGTACAGCGAGCCGCAGACGAAGACGGCGCCGTTGCGCCCGGCGAGCAGCTGCGCCGCCTGCAGCGCGTCGGGCAGCGAGCTGATTGCCCGTGAGCCGGGCCCCCAGCTTCGGGCCAGGTCCACCGCCGACATCGCCCGCGGCGTCCCCATCTGGGTGAACACCGGCGGCGCCCCGAGGGGGCGGAGCAGGTCGAGCATGGCGGGGACGTCCTTGTCGAGCATGGCGCCGAAGAGGATCGACAGCGGCCGCCCCTCGGTCAGCTCGCGCACGGCGGGGATCACCGCCTGGAGTGCGGCGGGGTTGTGGCCGCCGTCGAGGAGCAGGATCGGCGAGCCGGGGACCCACTGCAGCCGTGCGGGCCAGTGCACGCGGGCCAGGCCATCGCGCAGCGCGTCGTCGCTCAGCGGCACGCCTCGCTCGCGCAGCGCCAGCACCACGCCCGCAGCCACGCCCGCGTTGGTCGCCTGGAAGAGGCCGGGCAGCGGCACCTGCAGGGTGGTCTGCAGCCCCTCGGCGGTGGCGAGGTCGACCTCGGTGCCGCCGCGGCCCAGGCTGCGGCCCTCGACGCGGATGTCCTCGCCGACCACCCGCAGGCTGCGCACCCCGACGGTGTGGGCCTGGCGGCGCACCACGTCGAGCGCCTCGCCGGTCGCGGCGGTGACCACGTCGTTGCCGGGCTTGAGGATGCCCGCCTTCTCGCCCGCGATCTGGGCGACGGTGTCGCCGAGGTACTGGGCGTGGTCCATGGCCACGTTGGTGACGGCGGCGACGCCGAGGTCGAGCACGTTGGTGCTGTCCAGCCGCCCGCCCAGGCCGACCTCGCAGATCAGCACGTCGGGACGGCGCTCGGCGGCGGCGAGGATGCCCAGCGCGGTGAGGATCTCGAACTGCGTCGGCGCACCCGCGACCTGCTCGACCGCGTCGACCGCCGGGCGGAGGCGCTCCACCAGTGCGGCGAAGAGCGCCTCGGGGATCTGCTCGCCGTCGATGACGATGCGCTCGCGGTAGGAGATCAGGTGCGGCTTGACCAGCATCACCGAGCCGAGCCCGGCCCGGCGGACCACCGCGTCGACCATGGCGCAGACCGAGCCCTTGCCGTTGGTGCCGGCGACCAGCACGCCGCGGAGGCCCTGCTCGGGGTGGCCGAGCTCGTCGAGCAGCGCGCCGATGCGGTCGAGTCCCGCCTTGATGCCGCGGTTGCCGGTGCCGATCAGCCAGTCCAGGGAATCGCGGTAGGTCAGCGGCATCAGGCGATTGTATGGAGCGGGGGGAACGCTGTCGTTCCGCCGCACTCCAGCGGCGAATGATGGCGTGGGGGGGCTCCCCCCACGGCGCGCGTCAGCGTGCGGACGACCATCTAGTCCGCGTTCTGGCCATCCTCGTCACGAACGACCATGACGCTGGTCGCCTTGACCAGCGCGCTGACCCGCATGCCCACCTGGAGCTGCAGGTCGGTCGCCGCCTCGGCGCTGATCAGCGCGACCACGTGGTTGTCGCCGACCTGGATGTCGACGCGGGCCATCAGTCCCTCGATGCGCACGTCGCGGACGACGCCGGGGAGGCGGTTGCGGGCGCTGGTCTGCATGTCTAGCGTTCCTCCGGGTTGCCGGTGTGGCGGTGCAGCCGGACCGCGATGGTGAGCAGAAGCCGCTGCCCGGGATCGTCGAGGCTGCGTCCGGTGATCTCCTCGATGCGGGCGCGGCGGTAGAGCACCGAGTTGCGCAGCAGGAACAGGCGCGGGGCGGCGCGCGAGGCGCTCCAGCCGCACTCAGCGAGCACCGCGACGGTGCGCACCAGGTCGCCGTGGTGGCGGGCGTCGTGGTCGAGCAGGGGGCCGAGCACGTCGCGGACCATGACCTCGGCGCCGGGCGACCCGGCCAGGCTGCCGTCGAGCCATTGCAGCCACTCCGTGCCCTTCATGCGAACGCCCTCGCCGCGGTGGCCTTGAAGCTGGCCCACACCGGTGCGCCGGTGGCGATGCCGAGCTGGGCGACGGCGCGGGCGGTGACCTCGACCACCAGCGCGGGCACCGAGTCGAGGGTGACGCGCAGCGGTCCGCCGACGTCGACGACGCCCGCGACGCGCGCCTGCACCACGTTCTGGGCGCTGCCCTCGGGGTGCTCGCGGTGCAGGGTCACGTCGCGCGGGTCGACCAGCACGTAGGCGGGCGCGCCGACGCTCGGCGGCTCCTGGGCGTCGGCGACCGCGCTGATGTGCAGAGTGCCGGCGTCGATCGTCCACACCTCACCGTCGCGGGCGGCGGCGGTGCCGGTCAGCCAGTTCTGGCCCATCAGGGCCGCAACCGGCGCGGAGCGGGGGCGCTGGGCCAGCTCCGCGGGCGCGCCCTCCTGGACCACGCGTCCGGCTTCGAGGACGACGGCGTGGGCGGCCAGCTCCAGGGCGTCGCGGGCGTCGTGGGTGACCAGCACGGTGCAGGCGCTGCGCTCGCGGAGCAGGTCGCGCAGCGAGCTGCGGACGGTGGCGCGCGAGGCGGCGTCGAGGGCGCTGAGCGGCTCGTCGAGGAGCAGCAGCGCCGGGTCGAGCACGGTGGCGCGGGCCAGGGCGACGCGCTGCCGTTCGCCGCCGCTCAGGGTGTCGGTGCGGCGCCTGGCGAGCGGGACCAGGCCGTACCGCTCCAGGGCGTCGCCGGTGCGGCGGTGCGCCTCGGCGCGGGGCACCCGAGCCGCGCGCAGGCCGTAGGCGACGTTCTGCTCCACGTCGAGGTGCGGGAAGAGCACGCCGTGCTGCGGCACCACGCCGACCGCGCGGCGGTGGGACGGGCGGTCGACGCGTTGGTCGCTGTCGTACCAGACCTCGCCGTCGACGCTGATGCGGCCGCGATCGGGGGTGTGCAGGCCGGCCAGGCAGCGGAGCAGGGTTGTCTTGCCGGCGGCGTTGGCGCCGATCAAGGCGACGGGTTTGCCCGGCTCGGCGCTCAGCGCAGCGTCGAGGTGCAGCGTGCCCGCGTGCGCGGCGAGGCTGGCGGCCAGGCCCACCGGCTCATACCGCGGCGCGGGCCAGTCGCAGCCCCCGGACGGCGAGCAGCAGCACGAAGCTCACGACGGCAAGTATGACCGCCAGGGCGACGGCCCCATCCGGGTCGCGCTCGAAGGCGACGTAGATGGCGGTGGGCATGGTCTGGGTGCGTCCCTGCAGGTTGCCGGCGACGGTGATGGTGGCGCCGAACTCGCCCAGGGCACGGGCGCCGCTGAGCACCATGCCGTAGACCAGGGCGGGGCGGATGAGCGGCAGGGTGACGGTGCGGAAGACGTGCCACGGCCCGGCGCGGAGCGTGCGGGCGACCTCCTCGACGCCGCGGTCGACGCTGCTCAGCCCGGCGGTGACGGCGTAGACGTAGAACGGACCGGCGACGAAGCACTGCGAGAGCACCACCGCCGATTCGGTGAGCGGCACCCGCACCCCGAGCGGCTGCAGCGCCTGGCCGAGCGGGCCGCTGGGGCTGAAGGCGAGCAGCAGCGCCAGGCCGGCGACCACCGGGGGGAGGACCAGCGGCAGGCCGACCAGGGCGTCGAGGGCGGCGCGGCCGGGAAACCGCCCGCGGGCCAGGGCGGCGGCCAGCGGGGTGCCGATGGCCACCACGATCACCAGGCTGATCACAGTGGTCACCAGGCTGACGCGCAGGGCGTCGAGGACGAGGGGGTCACTCAGCGCCTGGCGGAGCGCGCCCGGGCTGGTGTGGGTGGCCAGCACGATGAGCGGCAGGGCGACGAAGGCGGCGGCGATGGCGCAGGCGGCGGCGACCAGCAGCCGCACCGGGGTGATCCGGGGGATCCCGCGCGCCGCGATGCTCACGGGGTCGCGGGGGCGCCGTTCTGCAGCGGTTGCGCGGTGGGCCCGGGGCTGGCGAAACCCGCGTCGTGGAACAGCGCCTGACCCTGCGTGGAGAGCAGGAAGGCGAGGAACTGCTGGGCGGCGCCGGCGTGGCGGGACTCGGCGGTGGCGGCGGCGACGTAGACGGTGACCGGCTGGTCGCGCTGGGCGATCGGCAGGGCGCTGATGCCGCTGTTGGCCCTGGCGTCGGTGGCGTAGACGATGCCCGCGTCGACAACGCCGGCGGCGACGTTGCTGACCACCGTCTCCACGTCGGTCGGTCGGGTGGCGACGTTGGCGAGTGCCGCCTTGGCGAATCCGGCCGGGACGTCGCTGTTCGACTCGGCGATGGCGAAGGCCTGCTCGGCATAGTTGCCGGCGGGAACCGACTTGTCGGCGATGGAAAGCCTGACGCCGCTGCGAGCCAGGTCGGCGAGCCCGGTGATGTGCGCCGGGTTGCCGGGTGGGACGGCGATGACCAGGGTGTTGACAGCGAGGTCGCGCGGGGCCGTGACCAGGCCCTTGGTCTGCGCGGTGGTCATGTGGACGCGGTCGGCGGAGGCGAACACGTCGGCGAGGGTGCCGTCGGCCTCCAGCTTGGTGAGCAGGGCCTGCGTGCCCTCGTAGTCACCGGCGACGGTGATGCTCGGGTGCGCCTTCTGGAACGCGGCGATCTCCTGGGGCATCACCTTGGACAGGCTGGCCGCGGCGAAGACCACGATCGCGGTGGTGGGGGGCTGCGGCGTGCCGGTGCTGCCGGCGCTGCTGCCGCAGGCCGCGAGCAGCAGGCATGGCACGACGAGGACGAGAGCACGGCGGCTTGGCGACACAGCAGCGGACACTCTGGCATGGCGCCAGCGCCGCGCGCCATGGGCAAACTGCCAAGAGTTTTCTTGCGCTGAGTTCAGGCCAGGTTTGGCGTCAACGTCGGAGCCCGGCGGGCCCGGGCGAGGTCGACGGCGTTGCGCATCAGCATCGCCACGGTCATCGGGCCGACGCCCTTGGGCACGGGGGTCAGCCATCCCGCCACCGGCTCGACGGAGGCGCGGTCGACGTCGCCGGTGATCCTGCCGTCGACGCGGTTGATGCCCACGTCGATGACGCAGGCGCCGGGCTTGACGTACTCGGCGGTGACGAAGCCGGGACGGCCGATCGCGGCGACCAGGATGTCGGCCTCGCGGCACACCGCGGGCAGGTCGACGGTGCGCGAGTGGCAGACCGTGACGGTGGCGTCGGCGTTGGTGAGCAGCAGCGCGATGGGGCGGCCGACCAGGTTGCTGCGGCCGATGACCACGGCCCGGGCGCCCCGGATTGGCACGTCGTAGCGCCGCATCAGCTCCATGCAACCGTGCGGCGTGCAGGGCTGCACCTGGGGGCGACCCTGGGCGAGCAGGCCGAAGTTGTAGGGGTGCAGGCCGTCGGCGTCCTTCCGCGGGTCGATCACGTTGAGGACAGCTCCGGCATCAACGTGGTCGGGCAGGGGGAGCTGCACCAGGATGCCGTCCACGCTGTCGTCGGCGTTGAGCCGCTCGACCAGGGCGACCAGCTCGTCGGTGCTGCTGGTCAGCGGTGGAGTGTGCACCGTGCCGCGCATGCCCAGCCGACCCGCGGTGCGCTCCTTGCTGCGCACGTACGACGCGGAGCCGGCGTCGTCGTTGCAGAGCACCACGTCGAGGCCGGGCGGCTGCAGACCGGCGGTGACCATCGCCTCGACGTCGCGGCGGACCTCGTCCGACACCGCGGCCGCGACGGCCGTCCCGTCGATGATCGTGGCGCTCATGGCTGGTCCTCCGTGAAGCTGGCGCGGGCGGCCGCGGTGATGGTGTCGATGACCCGGTGCAGGGGTAGGCCGGTGCGCTCGGCGACGGCGCGGCAGTCGTCCGCTTCCGGACGCGCGTCCACGACGCGGCCCTGCAGGCGCTTGCGCTTGACCCGGACGCGGCCGAGCGGTGAGTCGAAGTCGACCACGTCGCGCTGCGCCACCATGCGCGGTGCGTCGCTGCGGCGCACGCCCAGGGTGGGGGCTATCTCCAGCAGCAGCGCGGCGAGGGCGGCGTCGGCGCCGGGCGGGGCGAGCACGTGGAGGATGCTGCCGGGGCGGCCCTTCTTCATGGTGGCCGGGACGACCCAGGCGTCGAGCGCGCCGGCGGCGAGGCAGCGCTGCATGGCGTCGGCGACGACCACGGGGGAGGCGTCGTCGAGGTTGGTGCGCAGCTCGGTGCAGGGGTCGTCGAACTCCTGCGGGGTTTCGGACTGCGGGGTTGCGGCGTCGCCGATCCAGACGCGGGCGAGGTTGGGGCGGTGGGGGTCGTCGCGCGTTCCCGCGCCGTGGCCGATGCTGCGCAGGCGCAGCGGAGCGAGGCCGGGTGTGCCGAGCGTGGTGAGCAGCGCTGCGGCGGTGGGGGTGACGTGCTCGACGCCGTTGGGCGCGGGAAGCAGTGTTGCGCCTGCGGCGGTGAGCAGTTGCAGGGTGCTGGGGGCGGGCAGCGGCAGTGCGCCGTGCTCGGTGTCGACGGTGCCGAATCCCGCAGGCAGCGGGCCGTAGTGGACGTGTTCGACCTCGAGGTGGTCGAGGGCGGCGCAGACGCCGACCACGTCGACCAGCGTGTCGGCGGCGCTCAGCTCGTGGAGGTGGACGGTTGGTGCCGCGACGCCGTGCAGTTTCGCTTCGGCGGCGCCGAGACTGCTCAGCGTGGCGATTGCGTTGGCACGCACTCGTTGTGGTAGCCCTGAGGCGTCGACAGCAGCGATGCACGCCTCCAGGTCGCGCGCCACCGCCGCGGCGGGGGGTACCGCCTCGATGCGCAGGTGAAGCCCGCGCAAGCCGGCGCGCAACACCTCCTCGACTCCAATGCTCACCTCGTCAACTCCGCAGGCGCGCACCGCATCGCGGATGACGTCGAGCGGGCAGCCCGCGTCGACCAGGGCGGCGAGCAGCATGTCGCCGGCGGCGCCGTTGACGCAGTCGAAGACGGCGACCGCCGCGGCTCAGCCCTCCCCGCGGCCGCGCTCGACCTCGACGGCGAAGCGCTGGAACGAGCCGCGCACCGGGGGCTGCTTGGCGACGCGGACGCGCACCGTTTCGGCGCGCGAGTGTTCCTGCAGGAGCGCCTGCGCGATCGCCTCGGCGAGGGCTTCGAGGAGGCGGTACTGGCGGTTCTCGACCAGGTCGCGGACCACCTGGAAGCAGCGCACGTAGTCGATGGTGTCGTCGATGGAGTCGCTGCGGCCCGCGGGGCGCAGGTCGGCGAGCAGCTCGACATCGACGCTGTAGCGCCCGCCCAGGGAACGCTCCGCCTCGATGTCGCCGTGGTAGCCGAAGAACTCCATCCCTTCGAGGAGGAGCCGGTCCTGGCGGGGCGATGCGGGGGCGGTCATCGGTCCCGCGATTGTAGGCGGCGCGGTGCGGTGGCCCGGCGGCCGCCGCCTCCGGCTACATTGCCTTGACGTCACCTTCCGGCTTGAGTATCACCTCGCGGTTGTTGGTCGGGTTGACCATGACAACCTGGAAGAGATCCTCGAAGTCGCACTGGAACAGCTCCATCAGCGACTGGCGCAGGCGCGGCCCGGGGTTGCGGGTGCCCGCCTCCAGCGCTGGGATGTAGTTCTGGGTGACTCCGAGGCGGCGGGCCAGCTCCCGCTGCGTGAGCTTGTGCTTTTCGCGCATGGCCCGCAGGCCCACGGCACGAACTTCGACATTCATGTCGTACAACTTACGACGCGGGAGTTGTTTTGTCAAGGCAGTCCTACAGGGAGGGCGCCCGCCCCCATGGGCAGCGGCTCGCGGCCTGCGCGCTATCCTCAGCGGCCATGTGTCGCGTCTGCCTCAAGCGTCCTGAGATTCCCGACGAGCGCTACGGGCGCTGCGAGGCCTGCGCCAAGGCGGGGCGGGTGCCGGTTCGCTTCCGGCTGGCGCCGGCGCGGGGCGGTGCCGGGCTGGCGGTGCGAGCCGGTGAGCTCTCGCCGCGGGCACTGCGCAGCAAGGTGCACGAGCAGCTCGCCAAGTACGGGGGGCAGCCTTCCGTCAAGGCGCACCTCGGGTTGCACGAGGTGGAGTTGATCCTGGCCAAGGATCGGCTGGAGACGGTGCGGGTGGCTCCAGACCTCAAGGATCGGACGGCGGACGCCATGGATGCGCTGCGGGCTGCGGCGGAGAGGACTGAGGCGGCCTGGTAGGGGAGTTGCGGCCATCGGTGGCTGCAACGGGAACCCGTCTCTAAAAGCGGGTTTCTAGCCGTGCGTGAGGCGCCACCAGAACGACGGCCCCGGCAGGTCGTTGTCGAGCAACACCACCCACTGCAGGCGCTCGCCGGTCTGCACCACCAGCCCATCGACCACCGCGACACGCGCACCGGCAACCGCGCCCGGCTCGACCGCGAACCGTCGCGTGGTCAGCACGATCTGCGCCCCCATCCGCACCGCGATCGACTTCGAGTTGCGCGGCTCCGCACGCACATACGACTGCGCGTCCCACTGCGTGGTCACCTGCCCGTTGACGTCGATCGGCTGCGCCGCCGGCACCACGCCGTAGCCGGAATACCCTGACTCCACCGCGGACTTCGCCGCATCCATCGCCGCAGCGAGGTCGGTCTGGTCGAGCACCGCGCCGACCATGGTCACCATCACCCCGCTGCCCACGTCGCGCCGCGCGGCGAACAGCAGGCAGCCGCCCGCCTGCGGTGTCGAACCGGTCTTGATGCCCAGCCAGCCCGGCACGGTTCCCAGGAGCGCATCCAGGTTTTCCAAGGGCGTCCCGTCCGGCAGCTTCGCCGACTGCGTCGCCACCAGCGCCGCCAGCGCGGGCACCTGCAGCACCGCGCCACCGAGCAGCACCAGGTCGGACGCGCTCGACACGGTGTCCGGGCTGAAGCCGCTGGGATCGGCGAAATGGGTGTGCGACATGCCCATCCGCGCCGCGGTGGCGTTGAGCTGGGCCACGAAACCATCGACGCTGCCCGAGGTCCACCGCCCCAGCGTGTCGGCAAAGTTGTTCGCTGAGGGCAGCAGCAATCCGAGCAGAAGCTGGCGCTCGGTGAGCCGCTGCCCCAACGTCACCGGCAGTGACGACCCGTCGCGCGCCACCGTGTCCTTCCAGTCCTGCACGTCGACGTCGCTCATGGTCAGCAGCGGACCCTCGTCGAACTGGTCGCGCAGCGGATGTGCCTGCAGCACCACGTAGGCGGTCATCGCCTTGGCCACCGAGGCGATCGGCCGGGCGCGGTCGGCGTCGAGCAGCGCCAGGTCGCGGCCGTTGCCCTGCAGGGCGAGCGAGCCCTGGGGCGGTTGCTGCACCGGAATCAGCGGTCCGGGGACGGGCGTGATCTGCGCCGGCACGTTGACGCTGACCTGCGGCGCGGGCGGCGCGGCGCTGACGCGCAGAGTTCCCACCGTCCCCGCGGCGACCACAACGAGGCCCGCCAGCGTCGCCGCCACGACCCTCCCTCGTCGCCTCATCCGCTCCGGCCGCGACAGGCGGCGCACTGGCCGCGGATCATGAGGTCGACGGTGCCGATGTGGAACTGGTGGCGCTCGGCCAGCCGCACGCTGATCTCGCCGAGCACCTCGGCGGGCACGTTCTGCACCTTGCCGCAGGTGACGCAGACCAGGTGGTGATGGCGGTCGGGATGGTCGACCACCTCGAAGTGGGCGACGCCGTCGCCGAGCCGCGTCTGCTGCACCAGGCCGATGGCGCTGAGCATCTCCAGGACGCGATAGGTGGTGGAACGGTTGAACGAGGGATAGCGGTCCTGCACGGCGCGGCAGACGTCGTCGGCGGTGAGATGGCGGCCGTTGGCCTCGCGGAGGACCTGCAGCACCATCTGGCGCTGGGGCGTGGCCCGGAATCCCGCCGCGCGCAGCAGATCGGTGGTGGTTTCGCTCACGGCGCGGTCATGATGCCATTCCAGGCCCGGAATCGCCTCCCCGGGGCGACGTAGCATGAGCCGCCAATGGACGCGCACGGCCACGACCACCCGGCGCACGACCACGACGCCAAGGGCCACAGGGCGCACGGCCACACCCATGGCACCATCGCCGCCGAGCCCAACGCGCTGCGGGTCACCCTGCTGAGCTCGGCGGTGCTCGGCGCCGTCGCGGCGGCGGAGCTGGCGGTGGCGATCACCTCGCGCAGCGCGGGAGTTCTGGCCGACGGTCTCCACAACCTCGGCGACCTGTCCACCACCATCGCCCTGGCCGCCGCCTTCCTGTTCTCGCGGCGCGCGCCGACGCGGCGATTTCCCTATGGCTACCACCGCGGTGAGGACCTCGCCGGACTGTTCGTGCTGCTGCTCATCGCGGCCAGCGCGGTGGCGTCGGGGGTCACCAGCGTCGAGCACCTGATCCATCGCCAGCCGATCACCCAGTTCGGCGCGGCGCTGGCGGTGGCGCTGATCGGCTTCGCCGGCAACGAGGCGGTGGCCCACTACAAGACGGCGGCGGGGCGAAAGCTGGGCAGCGTCAGCCTGATCGCCGACGGACAGCATTCGCGCGTCGACGGCTTCGCCTCGCTGGCCGCGGCCGCGGGAGTCGCCGGCGCCTGGCTGGGCGCGCCACTGCTCGACCCGATTGCCGGGCTGGTGCTCACCGTGGTCATCGGCTATGTCGCCGTCGACACCGCGCGGCACGTCACGGGGCGGCTGCTCGACGAGGCCGACGCGTCGCTGGTGGCGCTGATCACCGAGGCGGCGTCGGAGGTTCCCGGCGTGGTTCGGGTGGCGCAGGTCAACGCGCGCTGGACGGGACGGAAGGTGCGCGCCGAGCTGACCCTCGAGGTCCCGCCTGACGAGAGCGTGGCCCGCGCGCACGCGCTCGGCGAGGAGGTGCGACACCGGCTGTTCCACCGGGTCGAGTCGCTGGCCGGCGTGGTGGTGCACCTCGACCCGGCCGGCGACGCGGCGGCTCATCGCGCGACGAGCCACCACGGGTGACCAAAAAGGCAGGGCTCCGCGCCGCCGTGAACGCCACGAACGGCGCGCGGCGCGGAGCCCCGTCGCGACCGCCTTACTTCTTGGCGGTGCTCTTCTTGCGTGCCGGGCCGCCGCGCTGCGCCTTGAGGGTCGCGCTCAGCGTGGTGCTGGGCGAGAAGCGGACCACGCGACGCGCGGGCACCTGCACCGACTCACCGGTGCGCGGGTTGCGGCCGGTGCGGGCGGCGCGCTGCGCCGTCTTGAAGGTGCCGAAACCGTGGATGCGCACCTCGTCGCCGCCGGTGAGGGCGCCGGAGATGGTCTCGAAGAACCACTTCACCTCGTCGCGTGCGGCGGACATCGTGATCTCAGCCCGCTCGGCCAGCTGCTCGGCCAGCACGTCTCGCGTCAATACAGCCATGCGAAGTCTCCGTGAGGGGATATTGGAGGAACGCGCGGAATTGTAGGCGGCGCAAGGAACTTTTCGCAATGCGAAAAGCGCCGCATCGGCGTCACGTTTTGGGGCGCAGCCCCAAAGACGCTATCGCCAGACCCGCTTCATGATCACCCGGGCCAGCTTGTCGGGGTCGTGGTGGGTGGACACCCGGGGGCTGACCACGTCGGCGAGGATGTAGTGCACCGGGCGCTGCGCCGCGCGATCGCGGTCGAAGACCACGCGCGAGATGCCCGCCTCGACCGCCGAGGGCGGCATGGGCAGCTGGTAGTTGCTGTTGACCACGACGTAGTCGAAGAGGTTGCCACCGACGTGCGCCTCGATGGCGTCGAGGTGCTGCGACACCGTGAATCCGCTGGTTTCACCGGGTTGAGTGGCCACATTGCACACGTAAACCTTGACCGCGGGCGTCGCCCGCAGCGCCTCGACCATGCCGTCCACCAGCAGGTTGGGCAGGATCGACGTGTACAGCGAGCCCGGGCCGACGATGATCAGCTCGGCGTCGAGGATGGCCTGCTCCGCCTCGGGGTTGACCGGCGGGTTGGGCGGGTCGAGGAAGACGTGCTCGATGAAGCCACCGCCCTCGGGGATGCGCGACTCGCCGACCACCAGGGCGCCCTCGACGTGGGCGCAGAGGGTCACGTCCTGCAGCGTCGACGGGATGATCTGGCCACGAACGGCGAGAACCCGGCCGGATTCGCGCAGCGCGTGCTCGAAGTTCCCGGTGATCTCGACCATGGCCATGATGAAGAGGTTGCCGAAGCTGTGGCCGCCCAGCTCGCCCTCGCCGCTGAAGCGGTGGTTGAACAGCGAGGTCATCAGCGGCTCGGTCTCGGCCAGCGCGGTGAGGCACTGGCGGAAGTCACCAGGGGGCAGCACCCGGTACTCGCCGCGCAGCCGCCCGCTGGACCCGCCGTCGTCGGCGACGGTGACGATCGCCGAGATGTTGCCGGTGTAGCGCTTGATGCCGCGCAGCATCGCGCTCATCCCGGTGCCGCCGCCGATGGTCACCAGGCGTGGCCCCTTGGTCAGCAGGCGGTGGGCGTAGAGCTGTTCGATGAGGCCGCGGTCACCGTTGTTGCGGGCCAGCACGAACGGGCCGAGCAGCGACTGTCCCAGCTTGTAGAAGGCGAGCACCAGCACGCCGATGCCGATCACCGCGAAGAGCAGGGCGCGCACCGAGCGGGGCAGGAACTGCAGGGTGAGCGGACCGGCGACGGACGGGAAGGTGAAGCTCTGGTAGGCGTCCTTGAGCGCGTAGCCGACCGCCAGGCTGATCATCACGATGCTGGCGAAGAGGAGGAGCAGCCAGCGCTTGATGTTCAGCCCCGGGGTGAACCAGCGCACCAGCGTGGGGCTGGGCCGGGGGAGAGGGGGCATGTCTGCGGGGATTGTCCCACGGGGTGACCGGGGCGGCGACCCGGGCGGCGGCGTGCGGCCTGCACGAGCGACCGCGCCCATTCCCGGCGCGGGCTAGAGCTTGTCGATCGCCGGTCGCAGGCGCAGCCGCTCGGTGTCGTGCTGCGCCTCGACCCAGCGGGTCGTCCCCGAGTAGGAGCGCATCACCAGGCTGTGCGTCTCCGCGTAGCGGCCGCGGAAGCGCACCCCGCCGAGCAGCTCGCCGTCGGTGATCCCGGTGGCGGCGAAGAAGACGTTGGCGCCGCTGCAGAGGTCGTCGAGCTGGAGCACGCGGTTGGGATCCTTGCCCTCCGCCTGCACCACGGCGCGCTCGGCGTCGTCGCGCGGCCACAGCCGGGCCTGCATGCCGCCGCCCACGCACTTCACCGCGCACGCGGCCAGCACCGCCTCGGGCGCGCCGCCGATGCCCATGAGCACGTCGATGCCGGTGCGGTGCTCCATGGCAGCCATCAGGCCGGCGGCGACGTCGCCGTCCATGATCAGCTTGACCCGCGCCCCGGCGCCGCGGATCTCGTCGAGCAGCCGGTCGTGCCGTTCGCGGTCGAGCACCACCACGGTGAGGTCCTCGACGTTGCGGCCCTCGGCCCGGGCGATGCGGCGCAGGTTGTTGGCCACGGTGTCGGTGATGTCGATGACCCTGGCCGCGTTGGGGCCGACGATCAGCTTCTCCATGTAGTAGCAGTGGGTCTCGAACATCGAGTCGCGCTCGGCCAGGGCCACGGTGGCGATGCCGCCGGGCAGGCCGCGCGCCACCAGGCGGGTGCCGTCGATGGGGTCGACGGCGACGTCCACCTTGGGCTCGCTGCCGTTGCCGACGTGCTCTCCGATGTAGAGCATCGGCGCCTGGTCCTTCTCCCCCTCGCCGATGACCACCACGCCGTCCATGTCGACGTAGCCGAGGCTGCGACGCATCGAGTCGACGGCGGCCCGGTCGGCCTCCTCCTTGTTGTTGCGGCCCATGAAGCGAGCGGCCGCCATGGCGGCGCCCTCGGTGACACGCACCAGCTCGAGTGCCAGGTTGCGGTCGATCGGGGTCCCGAGGTCGGGGGAGGGGCGGGTCGTGGAGCGGGAGGGCATGGCGTCGGGATGGTTGCGGAAGGGTTCCGAGCCTGTCAAGGCGACCGTCGCCGTGCTCACGCGCGCGTAGCGTGGGCTCGCGAATGGACGGCCTGAACTGCTACGCCCACTACCGCGCCGCCACGGTCACCTGCACCGAGTGCGCCCGCGGCATGTGCGCCGAGTGCGCGCAGCGCAGCGGGGACGGGCGCTGCACCGCCTGCGCCGACCGCGACCTGGCCATGGCCGAGCACCTGCAGATGCAGCGCGACGCGCGCCTCGCCCTGCGCCGTGCCGGTGTCGCGGTGCCGCGGCGGAGGGGTGACCCGGTGTTCGTCCGGGCCAACGGGCACCCGCTCCTGGCCGGGCTGTCGCTGGCGGCGCTGATCGCCACCGCGCTCGCCCTGGGCGCCTGCGCGGTGCTCGCCGAGCAGCGCTGGGGCGTGCCGCGGGCGGCGCTGGCGCCACTGCTCGGCATCCTCATGGGCACGGTGGTGACCGGAGTCCTCGGGGGCACCTCGCGGATGGCCGGCGCCGCCGCGGTGCTGCTGGCCGCGCTGGCGGTGGCCGGCGGGGTGGAGACGCTGCGCATGGTGACCGCCGTGGCCCTGCCCGGGGCGAGCGACGCTGCGGTGTGGTTCCAGGACCATCGCCCCGCCACGCTGGCCTGCCAGGCAGTCGCCCTGGCGCTCGCCTACATGACCGCGGCGGGGCGCCGCCTCTGACCGCCACCGACGGTGCTAGCATCCTTGCTCCCGACACCAGGGGACAGTCCCGCCGGCACGGCCGAGTGCGCCGACACCACAGCCCAAACGGAAGGAGCCGACGACATGGCCAAGAGCGAGTCCGAGCAGGTCGCCGTCGACGAGGCCGCCGGCAACGGCGCCGCGCCCGAGGGGGCGGTGGTGGCGGCCAACGGCAGCGGCGGCGCGCCCTCCAGTCTTGCGGCGGCCGGCGGCATCCGCGGCGTGCCCATCCCCGCCGGTGCGGTCAACTTCGGTGAGTTGACCTCGGCGTTCGTCGACGGTCCCCGCCTGCTCCGCTACCTCGGCGACCGCAAGCACACCGGCGCCCTGGTCGACGCCGGCGGCGGCACCACCCAGGTGGCCATCCTCCACGAGGGCAACGTGGTCGCCCTGGTCGGCGCGGGCAGCGGCGGCGAGACCACCCGGCGCCTCGACAAGCTCAACCTCGCCGGTCCGGCCGCGGGCGACGAGCACGAGCTCACCGTGCTCACCTACCGCCCCGAGGTGGCCCTGGCCCTCGGCCAGCTGGTCAACCTGCCCGAGCGCTTCGAGCGCATGCACGGCTCCTTCGTCGACCTCCCCGCGCTGCTGTCGTTCCTGCGTCGCGAGAAGGCCAACGGCGCAGTGCGCGTCTCCAGCGGCCGCGACACCGGGATCGTGCTGATCCGCGGCGGCGAGGTGCTCGGCGCCTACACCCGGCAGAAGCCGGAGCTGGAGGACGCCGAGGTGGTCTACCCGCTGGGCCGCGAGGCCGACGCGGAGATCGACGTGCACGTCGGTGCCCTGAGCCTGCCGCCCCCCTCGGTGAGCGCCTCCTCCGTCGCCGGCTAGCCCCGCCCTCCGCGTCCTGGAGGTCGACGCTCGGCTACGATGGCTGCCCGACCGTGACTGCGCGGTCCTTCCAGCCCATCGCGAGCCGGCATGATCTTCCTCAGCGACTTCCTGCGCGCCGACGTGGTCGACGTCCACCAGAAGACGGTGGGCTCGGTCCGCGACCTGATCGTGCGCATCCAGGAGCCCTACCCGGTGGTCACCGCGGTGGTGCTGCGGCCGCGCGGCGGCGCCCCGGAGTCGATCGCCTGGCAGCACGTTCGTGCGTGGGACGACCGTGAGCTGGCGCTGAAGGTTCCGCTCGGCGAGCTGACCGCCTACCCCAACGCGGACAGCGAGCTCTGGCTGGCCCGCGACGTGCTCGACAAGCAGATCGTCGACACCGACGGGCGGCGCGTGGTGCGGGTCAACGACCTGCAGCTCCAGGAGAGCGAAGCGCAGCTCCTGCTGGTCGGCGTCGACATCGGCGCGCGCGGGCTGATGCGGCGGCTCGGCGTCGAGCAGCTGGGGCGGCGCATCCGCCGCGTCACCGGCGCCGACTTCCCGCAGCGCATCGTGTCGTGGGACGCGGTCGACCCGGTGCAATCGGACGAGAGCTCGGTGCGGCTGCGCATCTCGCATCAGAAGCTGTCCAAGCTGCATCCAGCGGACATCGCGGAGATCGTCGGCCAGCTCGGCGGCCGCGACCGCGCGGCGATCTTCGCGTCGCTGGACGACGAGACCGCCGCGGACACGCTGGAGGAGTCGAGCGAGGAGGTGCAGGCGCAGATCCTCGCCCGGCTGTCCGACGAGCGCGCCGCCGACATCCTCGAGGCGATGTCGCCCGACGAGGCGGCCGACCTGCTCGCCGACCTGCCCGAGGAACGCCGCGAGCAGCTCATCGCCAAGATGGAGGCGGACGAGGCCGAGGACGTCGAGGAGCTGCTCACCTACGAGGAGGACACGGCGGGCGGGCTGATGACCACCGAGTTCGTGGCCATCCCGGTGTCGCTGACCGCGGCGCAGACCATCGACCGGCTGCGGGAGCTGGAGCCCGACGCGGAGTCGATCTACTACGTCTACGTCGTGGACGACGACGAGAAGCTGCTCGGGGTTCTGTCGCTGCGCGACCTGATCGTGGCCAAGCCGGACACCAGGATTGCCGAGATCATGATCAAGCGGGTGATCGCGGTGCCGCTCGACGCGCGGCCCGAGGACGTGGCGGCGGTGATCGCCAAGTACAACCTGCTGGCGGTGCCGGTTGTGGACGATGATGACCGGATCCAGGGGATCGTCACCATCGACGATGCGATGGACGAGGTCATGCCCGCGGGGTTGAAGCGAAGGGCCCGAGCCCTGTGAACAATATTGCCGGCTGCGCCGGCTGTTCTGATGCGATGGTCGAGGTCATGCCCGCGGGGTTGAAGCGAAGGGCCCGCGCCCTGTGAAGCGGAGGAGTCGAAGTGCGCATCGGTCGCCCGACGCCGACCCTCCGCCCCCTGCACCGCCGCACCGAACAACCGCCCCCCGCACCTCCTGAGCGCCGCGCCCCCCCGCCCCCGCGCCGCCTGGCGCCGATGTGGCGCTACCTCGCGGTGGTCGGCCCCGGGCTGATCGTCGCCAACGCGGGCAATGACGCAGGTGGCATCTTCACCTACTCCAACGTCGGTGCCAAATACGGCCTCGGCCTGCTCTGGGCGTTCATCCCCATCGGCGTCTGCCTGATCGTGGTCCAGGAGATGGTGGCGCGTCTTGGGACGGTCACCGGCAAGGGCCTCATGGACCTGATCCGCGAGCGCTTCGGCGTGCGCTGGACGCTGTTCGCCTCGGCGGTGGTCATCATCGCCAACGGCGGCACGCTGCTCGCCGAATTCGCGGGAGTCGCGGGCGCCATGGGGCTGCTCGGTGTGCCGCGCTGGATCGCCGTGCTCGGCGCCGCGGCGATGATCGGCGTGCTGGTGCTGCGGGCCAACCGCCGCCTGGTGGAGCGCGTCTTCCTCGCCCTGGGGCTGGCCTTCTTCTCGTACATCATCACCGCGTTCCTGGTGCCCGTCGACTGGAACTCGGTGGGCGACCACCTGGTGGTGCCCGCGCTGTCGCATCCCGGCGTCGCCACCGGGGCCTACGTCGCCGACCTGATCGCCCTGGTCGGCACCTCGATCACACCGTACATGCAGCTCTTCCTGCAGTCCTCGATCGTGGACAAGGGCACTGCCGAGAACGACTACAGGTACGTGCGCGCCGACGTGATCACCGGCTCGCTGTTCGCGGTCATGGTGGCGGTGTTCATCGTCATCACCACCGCGTTCACCCTCTACCTCAACGGCTTTGCCGGGCACGGGCTATCGAGCGCCTCCGGTGCGCAGGACGCGGCCAGCGCGCTCGCCCCCCTTGCCGGCGCGCACGCCGCACAGCTCTTCGCGGTGGGACTGCTGGGCGCGTCGCTGCTCGCCGCGGCGGTGCTGCCGCTGTCGACCGCGTTCGTCGTCGCCGAGGCGTTCGGGGCCGAGCGCTCGGTGCAGGCGGGGTTCGGCGAGGCGCCGCTGTTTTTCACGCTGTTCATCGGCCTGCTCGCCATCGGCGCCGGCATCATGCTGATCCCCGGCATCCCGATCAGCGGCGTCGCCATCGGCACCCAGGTGCTCGACGGCATCCTGCTGCCCGTCCTGCTGGTCTTCATCATCATCCTGGCCAACGACCGCCGCCTCCTCGGGCGACGCCGCAACGGCCCGATCTACAACGTGGTGGCCATCGCCCTCGCCGGCGTGCTCAGCCTGCTCACCGCCTTCCTGGTGATCACGGCGTTTCTGCCGCAGTCGTCCTGAACTCAGGCGGCGCCGGCGCAGCGCAGGTTCAGTCGGGGACCAGGTGGGCGGTGCTGGCGCGGCGGCGCAGGACGGCGGGGCCGAAGGCGACGATGGCGTCGGCGGCGCAGCGCAGCCCCTCGCCGAGGGCGGTGCCGAAGAACTCGTCGTCGTCGCGCTCGGCGCGGGCGCAGGCGCCGAGGAAGCCGCCGGCGAGCGAGTCGCCGGCGCCGGTGGGGTCGACGACCTTCTCAACCGGATGGGCGGCGCGCTCGATCACCGACGACGCGGTGACCACCGCGGCGCCGACCGGGCCCGCCTTGACCACCACCGCGCGCAGCCGTCCGCGTCCGCACAGGGCGCGCGCGGACTCCAGCCAGTCGTCCGGGTCCTGGCCGGTCAGGCCGGAGAGCTCGGAGCGATTGAGGAAGAGCACGTCCGACGCCTCTGCGACCGCGCGCACGTCGTCGCCGCGCCTGCCGATGTAGACGGTCATGCTGTCGCTGCCGATCAGCCGCGCACCCGACTGGTGCAGCGCCTCGACCTGCAGGTCAGGGCCCATCGAGCCGGCGAAGAGCACCGGCGCGGCGGCCGCGGCGCGCGGCAGGACGGGACGCCAGGCGTCGTAGGCGCCCTGCTCGGTGCGCTCGTCGGCGGTGACCCAGCGCTCGAAGTCGTGGCGCGCCCACCAGTGCATGGTGGGCAGTGGCGAGGGCTCGACGCCCTCCACCGACACGTCGCAACCGGCGAGCGTGGCGTGCAGGGACTCCATGCCATCCGCGCCGACCGTGCCCACCGCGTGAACCCGCGCGTAGCGCGACGCGGCGAGCGCGAAGTACACCGCCGATCCGCCCTGCTGGGCCACCGCCGACCCCTCGGGAGTGACGACGTCGTCCAGCGTGACGGTTCCCGCGACGGCGATGTCCCAGACCACGAGGTCGGGGTCAGCCGGTGGCGACGGAGGCGTGCGGCGCGAACAGCGGGATGATCGGGGCCCGCTTCGGCCGGCGCTCCTCGATGGCCTCCCGCAGCAGCTCCTCCTGGGCGGCGAAGAGGATCTCGCTGACGTGGTCGGGGTGGCGGTTGATGCCCAGGTCGTCGCGCAGCCCGTCGTCGACGCTGCCGACGAAGCGGACGATGTGGGTCCAGAGCTGCGCCGGCAGCAACCGGTAGCCGCGCAGGCGGGACTGCTCGATGAGGTCGAGGAGCAGGTCGCTCTCGCGAAGGCGGCGGCGCGAGCGCAGCTCCCGCTCGCGACGGAAGGCGGCGGCGCGGCGGATCAGCTCCAGCTCGGCGCAGGTGCGCTCCAGTGGACCTCCGGTCTGCTCCGCGGCGCTCACACGCATCGGGGCATTGTATCCACGCAGGACCGCGATTCCAGCCCCGCGCCGCACGGACCGTGACGGGTCATTGGTGCGCTGCTCGCGGGGGGTAGCAGAGCGACCGCCAGCGCCCCTCGACGAGCAGGCAGTGGACCACCCGCTCGATCAGCACCTCGCGCCCACCGACGTCGATCAGGTACTCGACGGCGAGCTCGGCCACCTCGCGGTTGACCCGCCCGCTGTCGGGGTCGGGCCAGACGTCGAGGATCTCGACGTTCTTGACCTCGGCGCCACGCACCTGGTCGTGGCCGCTGCCCTGCTGGGCGATGGCGAACTCCTGCTCATTGCCCCAGCGCTGCTGGCATTCGGGGGCCATCAGGCGGTAGGCCCGCTCGAAGCGGCCGGCGCGCATCATCTCGACGAAGAGCAGCTCGGCCTGGGCGGGGTCGCCGTATCTGGGGACGGCGGGCGCGCTGCCGTGCCTGCTGCGGTCGCGGGCCTCCAGCATGGCCGCGACCTTCTGGGAGACCGACACGTTGCGCTCCGCGGGGTGGCCCGTGGCCTCGATGAGGGTCTCGGCGGCGGAGGCGCCGCGGGACCAGAAGGTCCAGGTGCTGGCGTCGACCAGGAGCGCCGTCTTGGGGATCGTCGCCGTGGGGGTGGGTGCCGGTTGCTCGGCCTCGGCGGCGGGCTGCTCGGGGGGGCGGCCGAGGCGGCGGAGCAGTGCTTTCAGCACTTGGGCGCGTCCCGGTCGAGCATGTCGCGTCGGAGCATAGTCGAGGATGGGGCGGCGCAGACGCTGGTTGGGGTCAGACCTCGACGGCGTCGAGCAGGCGGCGGACGGTGTCCTCGTCGATGCGGTCGGCGGTGAGGAGTTCTTCGAGGCCGTCGCGGAGGTCGATGAGGGATTCGACGGGGAGTTCGGAGAGACGGGATTCGAGGGATTCGAGGCGGTCGACCGGGGTGCTCGGGCGGGTCGGGGCCCCCGCGGCAGCGGCTGCAGTCGTTGCGCGCCGATGGGACTTCTTTCCACCGCGGGGCGCGGTCTCCCGGCGCGCCGGGGGTTTCCCGCCTTCGGGCTTCTTCGCCTTGCGCGGAACGGCAGTCCCGCCCTCATCCCCGAACAGCACATCCGCACTGGGAAGCTCGATGCGTCTAGCCACGGCCGTCGACCTCCTCTGCCAGGTGCCGGTACGCCGCGGCCCCCGGCGACCGCGGCTCGTACTCCAGGATGCTCACCCCACCGCTCGACGCCTCGGGAAAGCGCACCGAGGTGCGGATCACGGCGCCGAACACCAGGTCTCCGTAGTGGTCGCGAACCCGCTGCAGCACCTCGTCGCTGTGCAGCGCGCGTCCGCGGTGCATGGTGCCCGCGATGCCCAGCACCTTCAGCTTGGGATTGTGCACGTCGCGTACCCGGTCGATGGTCTGGAAGAGCGCCTGCATGCCCCGCAGGGCGAGGAAGTCGAGCTGCAGCGGCACCAGCACCTCGGTGGCCGCGACCAGGCCGTTGACGGTGAGCAGCCCGAGGTTGGGCGGCGAATCGACCAGGACCACGTCGAAGCCCGCGCCCACGGTCTTCAACGCCCGGCGCAGCCCTTCATGCCGGTCCTTGGCGGCGGCCACGCGCAGCTCGTAGGCGGCGAGCTCCAGCGTCCCCGGCAGCAGCCACACCTGGGGACGCGGGCGCTGCAGCAGGTCGGACGCCTTGGCCTTGCCCGCCATGGCGTCGGCGAGCGACGGGCCGCCGTCGCGGTCGGGCACCACGCCGCACATCACGGTCAGCGCCGCCTGCGGGTCGAGGTCGACGAGCAGCACCCGGCGACCTCGTTCGGCCAGCGCGAAGCCGAGGTTCTGCGTCGTGGTGCTCTTGCCTACTCCGCCCTTCTGGTTCGCGACAGCGATGACGCGGGCCATGTCCGGCGGAGTGTACGGACCGGTGACCGCCGCTCGCACGCTCCCACGTCGCGGGACTAGGGCCCCGGGTAGGGCCCGGACAGCGGCAGCACCGCGGGCGGCACCTGGGGTGGCGGCGGCTCGACGCCGTCCTGCTCCAGGCGGCGCGCCACGAAGCGGCGCATCGAGGGCAGCGGCACCCCCATCGGGCAGACCTCCGCGCCCGCCTGCCAGTCGACCTCGTCGTAGGGCAAGTCGCGCGACGTCCACAGGTCGGGGAGGCTGCGGGTGAGCTGCGAGGGGAGGCGGTCGGCGCGCAGGTAGCCGGCGCGTCCGGCGGCGAAGCTGCACAGGCCGCAGGCGACGCAGAGGCCGTGCGCGGGCAGCTCCTCGCGGTCCTGCGGGGTCAGCGGGGTGATGCGGTCGCGGCCGTACAGCGCGGCGAAGGCCCTGAGCCCATCTGGACGCGGTTGCCGCCGGGCCGCCGCGTGGGTGGCGACATGCCGCGCGTAGGCCCCGGCGAGGCGAACCATGGAGACGGCGCGACGGCGGTCCATCGGCGACTCAGTCCCCCGCCGTCAACGCATGGGTGACCGGCTGCGCAGACTCGGCCGCGAGCGCCGGGCCGGCGACCTCGCCCAGCGCGTACATGGCGCCGCGGTAGAGCTGCTCCTGCGCGGCCGTCGCCCCGCGAACCACCGAGGGGCGCTGCAGCCAGCGCGCATCGAGGAAGTCGTGCACCTCCTCGGCGACCCGCCGCGCGCTCCAACCCTTCTCCTCGCCGAGCAGGCGCGCCGCGGGCCAGGCGCAGCGCATGCCCAGGCAGGCGCCGCCGGTGTAGCGCACGCGGCGGTACAGGTCGTCGAGCCGCTCCACGGACTCGGTTCGCACCACGTGACGAAGCTCGGCGCGAGTGACCGGCTCGCACTCGCAGAGCACGGCGCGGCGGTCCTCGGGATCGGCGTCGCCGAGCAGCGACTCGGTGCGCGCCCCGTGGCGGGCGACCAGGCGCTGCGCCACCGGCAGTGGCAGACCGAAGTTGCCGGCGACGTCGACCACGTCGACGACGCTCTCGCCACCCGGCAGCGGCGCAGTATGTGTCGAGGTTGGCACGAACGGCCGGCCCATCACGCGCAGCAGCACGTCGACGGTGTCCTCGGCCATCTTGCGGAACATCGACATCTTGCCGCCGGCGATGCTGACCAGCCCGGGCACGCCGTCACGGGCGCCGTGGTCGAAGACCTCGTACTCGCGCGACAGGTCGTCCTCGTAGCGGCGCCACTGGTAGAGCGTCGGCCGCACCGCAGCGTTGGCGTGGGCAATGCGGTACTGGCGGATCGAGGGGAAGACGCGCTCGAAGGCCTGGAGGATGTAGTCGACCTCGTCGTCGGTGACCTCGAGGTTCTCGGGGTCGCCGTAGAAGTCGTCGTCGGTGGTGCCGAGGATGGTCTGGTTGGCGTGGGGCACCAGCAGCAGGTCGCGGCCGTCGATGGCCTCGACGCCCAGCGCGCAGTTGGTGATGCGGCGGTCGTAGATCAGGTGCACGCCCTTGGCCGGACGCAGCCGCAGCGCCGCGCCCGCCATCTGGGCCAGCTGCGGCGCCCACGGCCCCGCCGCGTTGCAGACAACCTTGGCACGAATCGTCTCGACAGCACCGCTCAGCCGCGAGCGCACGCGCACGCCGCGCACCGCCGTGCCCTCGAGCACCACGCCCGTCACCTCGGTGTAGGTGCGCACCTCGGCGCCCGCCTCGCGCGCGCCCAGCGCGTTGACCGCCACCAGCCGCGCGGCGTCGACGCCCCACTCGTCCATGCTCACCGCGCCCTTCAGGTCGGGGCGCAGCCCCGGCTCGAGTCGCAGCGCCTCCTCCGGGCTCAGCCGCACATGGGGACGGCCCGCCTTGTACGGCTGGAAGCGGTCGTACACCTCCAGCGCCGTCTCCTTCTTCTCGATGCCGAACGGGTCGTCGGAGTAGATCGGCAGCAGGAAGACGACGGGGAAGAGCAGGTGCGGCGCGATCCGCTTGATGTAGCCGCCGTCGAGGCACGACATGCGGGTGGTCTCCCAGTCGTACTCGATGTAGCGCAGGCCGCCGTGGATCATGCCGCTGCTGCCCCAGGTGGTCCCGGCGCCGAGGTCGTGCTGGTCGACCAGGCAGACGCTGAGCCCGCGCAGCGCCGCGTCGCGGGCCACGCCCGCGCCGGTGATCCCGGCGCCGACCACCACGACGTCGAACTCGCCCTTCTCCTGGAGCATCCGCGCCATTGTGCGGGACGCCGCTCGGGCGGCGCGACCGCGCGGGGCTTTCTGACCACTCGGTCTTTGCCATGCCCGCTCCGGGTCGCTAGGATTCGTCGGGATGGAAGGAGTGAACACGCGTTCCGTATTGCTGGCCGAGGCCGAGCCCGCGGTCGCCAAGGTGGTCTCCACCCGCCTCGACGAGGACGGCGTGCTGGTCCGCTGGGTGCGCACCGTCCGCGAGGCTCGCCAGGAGCTCGCCGACCACCCGCCCGACCTGCTCGTCCTCGACACCGCCCTGGAGACCGACGGCCTGGAGTTCTTCCAGGCGCTGCGCTCCCGCCCGGACGCGCCGCGCGGCGGGGTCATCGTGCTCGCCGATCGCGCCGACGTGCACGCCCGCGAGCGCGCCGCCCAGCTCGGCGCCGCGGCGGTGGTCACCAAGCCGCTCAAGGTGGACGAGGTGGCCCAGGCGGTCCGCGACCTGCTCGCCTGCATCTAGCCCAGCAGCGCGATCACCACGTAGGCCGCACTGACCGCCGCCCAGAAGGCGATCAGCGCGCCGATGTACATGGGCACCTGGGTTGGTGGCTCGCGGTACCAGGCCGCGATGCGCCGCCCGGTCATGGCGACCAGGGCCAGCAGGTCCACCAGGGCCAGCAGCAACGTCCCCAGCAGCTGCTCGACGTGGAACCCGCCGCGCGCCTCCACCACCGCGAAGGAGAGCAGCCCGATCCCCACCATCATCCCCAGCACGGTGATCTGCGCCCGCCGCACCCAGGCCGCGTGCCGGGTCAGCAGCATGCCGATCAGCAGCAGCACCGCCCCCAGCGCCGCCGACGACAGCGCCAGCAGGATCTGCACCGCGGTGTTGAGCTGGACGGTCTTGCCGGAGATGTCGGTCCCCCCGCCGAACGCGGCGAAGGCGACGAAGAAGACGAGGATCGCCCGCACCAGGTCCCAGGTGTAGACGAGCAGGACCGCGGTCGGGCGGCGCTCCTCGTCGGCGGTGTTGGGCCCGGGCATCATGCGGCTGTGCAGCATACCTGCGCGCCGTCGCGCCGCCTCGGTAGGCTTGGGGCGCATGCCCACCATCGCCGTCCTCGAAGGCGACCAGACCGGCCAGGAGCTGCTCGACCAGGCGCTGCGCGTCCTCGACCCGGCGGTGATCGGCGTCGAGCTGGAGCTGCGCCGCTTCGACCTCTCCCTGGCCCACCGTCGCGCCACCGCCAACCAGGTGGTCCGCGACGCCGCCGACGCCATGCGCGAGTGCGGCCTCGGGCTCAAGGCGGCGACGATCACGCCGGAGGTCGCCGGCGACGTCGGCAGCCCCAACGCGATTCTTCGCGAGCGCGTCGGCGGCAAGGTGATCGTCCGCACCGGGCGGCGCATCCCCGGCGTGCCCCCGGTCGCCGGTGTCAACGCGCCGATCAGCGTGGTGCGCATGGCGGTGGACGACGCCTACGGCGCCCGCGAGTGGCGCGAATCCGCGGACGGCGACGAGCTGGCCTTCCGCACCGAGAAGGTGTCGCGGGCCACCTGCCGTGCGGTCGCGGAGTTCGCCTTCGTGCAGGCGGGTCGGATGCGCGGCCGTGTCTTCGGCGGCCCCAAGTACACGGTGTCCCCGATCTACGAGGGCATGCTCAAGGAGGAGATGGACGCCGCCGCCGCGCGCCATCCCCAGGTGCCCTACGAGCCGCAGCTCATCGACGCCACCTACGCCCTGCTGCTCTCGCGCGGGTCCGAGCAGCCGCTGGTCATCCCCGCGCTCAACCGCGACGGCGACTGCCTCTCCGACCTGGTGCTGCAGCTGTTCGGCAGCATCGCCGGCGCCGAGTCCATCCTCATCGGCTTCGAGGGCGACGAGTCCGAGCCTCACGTGGTGATGGCCGAGGCGCCCCACGGCACGGCGCCCGCCTTGCAGGGCAAGAACATTGCCAACCCGATGGCGATGATCCTGGCGGCGGCCTCGCTGCTCTCCTTCGTGCGCGACGCGCAGTGCCGCGTGGCCTCGCGCGCCATCTACGAGTCGGTGTTCGAAGCCGTGCGCGAGGGTGTGCGCACCGCCGACCTGGGTGGGCATGCGTTCACCGACGAGTTCACCGGCGCGATCGTCGACCGCGTCCGCGGCAAGCTCGAGGTCTGGGAGTCGCTCGGGGTCGACTGAGCCGCGCCGGGCGTTTGCCTATACTGGCTCGTAGAGGTCATGGACATCCTGAGCTTCATTCGCGAACGGGCGGGCGACTACGACTGTCCCGTCTGCCGCGACGCGCTGGTCGATTGCGACCTCAAGCTGCTCCGCCAGGACGGCAGCACCTACACCGTGCAGGTCGCCTGCGCGCGCTGCCACGTCACCTTCGTCGTGGTGCTGCAGCTACGCGGGGACCTGCCCGCGGCGCCGCCCGCCGAGCCCGTCGAGCCCGCGGCCCCGCCGATCAGCGCCGACGAGCTGCTCGACGTCCACGAGATGCTCCGCGACTTCGACGGCTCCTTCGCCGAGCTGATCGCCCGCGACCGCTCGCGCATCGGCTGAGGCCGCCGCCGCCCGCCTCGCCCGAGCGTGAGCCGCGGCCTACACTGGGGCCTGTGAGCGTGCCCATCTACCTCGACCACGCCGCCACCACCCCGGTGGCGCCCGAGGTGCTGGAGGCGATGCTCCCCTGGTTCGACCAGGGCTTCGGCAACCCGTCCTCGCTGCACTCGGTGGGACGGCGCGCCCGCAACGCCGTGGACGAGTCGCGCGACCGGCTGGCGGCGGCGTTGGGCTGCGCGTCGCGCGAGGTGGTCTTCACCGCGGGGGGCAGCGAGGCGGACAACCTGGCCGTGCGCGGGGTGCTCGACCGCTGGTCGTCGCGCGGGCGGCACGTGGTGATCAGCGCCATCGAGCACGACGCGGTGATCAAGACGGCCGAGCAGCTCGCCGAGGAGGCGCGCTGCACGGTGACCGTGGTGCCCTGCGACGCGCGGGGTTGCGTCGATCCCGAGGCGGTGGCGGCGGCGGTGCGCGACGACACCGTGCTGGTGTCGGTGATGCTGGCCAACAACGAGGTCGGCACGGTGCAGGACGTGGCGGCGATCGCCGCGCTGGTGCGCTCGCGCAACCCGCGCGTCTTCGTCCACACCGACGCGGTGCAGGCGCTGGGCAAGCTGCCGCTCGACGTTGGCGCGCTGGACGTCGACCTGCTCAGCGTCAGCGGGCACAAGGTGTACGGGCCCAAGGGGGTCGGCGCACTGTATGTCCGGCAGGGGGTGACCCTGGCGCCGCAGATCAGCGGCGGCGGACACGAGCGGGCGCGGCGCAGCGGCACCGAGAACGTCCCGGGCATCGTGGGCTTCGGGGTGGCCGCCTCGCTGGTGACGGCGGAGCGCGAGGACGAGATGCAGCGGCTGGCCGCGCTCTCCTCACGGCTGAGCGAAGTCGTGGCCACCGGGCTTCCCGACGCCGTGGTCACCGCGGCGGGCGCGCCGCGCCTGTCGAGCTTCTCGACCTTCGCCTTCCCCGGGGTCAACACCGAGGTGCTGCTCACCCTGCTCGACTCCCTCGACGTCTGCGCCTCCGGCGGCTCCGCCTGCTCCTCTGGCGCCCACATGCCCTCCCACGTCCTGGTGGCGATGGGCCTCCCCCCCGCCCTGGCCACCGGCGCCCTCCGCCTCACCCTCGGCCGCACCACCACCGGCGCCGACGTCGACCGCGCCGCGCTCCTCATCGTCCGCGCCGTCCGCCAGCTCCAGGGAGCCGCGGCCGCCAGCGCCTGACGCGCCTCAGCACGGCAGGGTCCCGGCTCGGTCCGGTACAATCCTGACCGTGACAGTCGGAATTTCCCGCGCCCCCTCGTCGGCGTCGTTTTCGATGCGCGTCAGCAGCAAGGCCCACTACGGGCTGCGCATGATGACTGAGCTGGCCAAGGCCTACGGCACCGGCCCGATGAGCCTCGCCGAGGTGGCCCGCATCGAGAGCCTGCCGCTCGCCTACCTCGAGCAGCTCGCCGGTGCGCTCCGGCGTGGCGGCCTGGTCGAGGCCACCCGTGGCGTCCACGGGGGATACGTGCTCAAGCGTTCGCCGGCGGAGATCAGCGTGCTCGACGTCGTGACGCTGGTCGACGGCGAGGTCGCCCCGGTCGAGTGCGTCGCCCACGGGTACGAGACGGGGAGCTGCATGCGCGAGGGCGAGTGCGCCTCCCGCCCGCTGTGGGCCCGTCTCAAGCAGAGCATCGACGCGGTGCTCAGCGCCACCACCTTGGAAGAGCTGGTCGCCGACCACAGCCTGGTCGACGCCTTCGCGCCGGAGCCCGAGCCAACAGCGCCGGCACCCGCCACCACCGACCACGAGGTCATCAATGTCTGACACGCCCACCCTGCTCGTCGAGGGGCTGCACGCCGACGTCGACGGCAAGGAGATCCTCAAGGGGGTCGACCTGCGCGTCCCCACCGGCGAGATCCACGCCCTGATGGGGCCGAACGGCTCGGGCAAGAGCACGCTCGCCTACACGCTGATGGGCCATCCCAAATATGCCGTGACCCAGGGCAAGGCGAGCTTCGACGGACACGACCTGCTCAGCCTCACCCCCGACGAGCGCGCGCGCCTCGGCATCTTCCTCAGCTTCCAGTACCCCACCGCCATCCCCGGCGTGACCATGGTCAACTTCCTGCGCGCCTCACTGCGCTCGCTGGGCAAGGAGATGCCCGCCCGCGAGTTCATGCAGGCGCTCAAGCGGGAGATGGACGAGCTGAAGATGGACGAGCAGTTCCGCTCGCGCTACGTCAACGAGGGCTTCAGCGGCGGCGAGAAGAAGCGCGCCGAGATCCTCCAGATGGCGCTGCTCAGGCCCAAGCTGGCCATCCTCGACGAGACCGACTCCGGCCTCGACGTCGACGCGCTGCGCACCGTCGCCGAGGGCGTCAAGCGCCTGTCAGGACCCGACATGGGCATCCTGATCATCACCCACTACTACCGCATCCTCGAGTTCCTCACCCCCGACGTGGTGCACGTGCTCCACGACGGACGGGTGGTGCGCTCGGGCGGTGCACAGCTCGCTCGCGAGATCGAGGTGACCGGGTACGACCCGATCCTCGCCGCAACCACCGCCGGCGCGGCGCAGGGATAGAGACATGGCAGTCGAAGCACACGAGCTGACCAAGGACTACAAGTACGGCTTCCACGACGTCGACATCTCGGTGTTCCGCACCGAGAAGGGGCTGTCGCCCGAGGTCGTCGCCGCCATCTCCGCGCACAAGAACGAGCCGGAGTGGATGCTCAAGTTCCGCCTCAAGGCGCTGGCCCACTTCGAGAAGCGCGCCATGCCCACCTGGGGCGCCGACCTCTCCGGCATCGACTTCAACAACATCTACTACTACGTCAAGCCGATGGAGGAGCAGGCCGGTCGCGACTGGGACGACGTCCCCGACTCGATCAAGGAGACCTTCGACAAGCTGGGCATCCCCCAGGCCGAGCGCAAGTTCCTGGCCGGCGTCTCCGCGCAGTACGACTCCGAGGTCGTCTACCACAGCATCCGCGCCGACCTGGAGAAGCTGGGCGTCATCTTCGGCGACTGCGACACCGGCCTGCGCGACCACTCGGAGATCTTCCGCAAGTACTTCGGCACGGTGATCCCGCCCAACGACAACAAGTTCGCGGCGCTCAACAGCGCGGTGTGGTCGGGCGGCTCGTTCGTCTACGTGCCCAAGGGAGTGCGCGTCGACATCCCGCTGCAGGCCTACTTCCGCATCAACAGCGACAACATGGGCCAGTTCGAGCGGACGCTGATCATCGCCGAGGAAGGCTCGTACGTGCACTACATCGAGGGCTGCACGGCGCCGACCTACTCGTCCGATTCGCTGCACAGCGCGGTGGTCGAGATCATCGCCCACAAGGACGCGCACGTCCGCTACACCACCATCCAGAACTGGTCGAACAACGTCTACAACCTGGTCACCAAGCGGGCCATCGCCTACGAGGGCGCCACCGTCGAGTGGATCGACGGCAACCTGGGCAGCAAGGTGACCATGAAGTACCCGGCCATCTACCTGATGGGCGAGCGGGCGCACGGGGAAGTGCTCAGCGCCGCATTCGCCGGCGAGGGCCAGCACCAGGACGCGGGCGCCAAGTGCGTCCACGTCGCGCCGCACACCACCTCGAACATCGTGTCGCGCTCGATCAGCAAGGATGGCGGCCGCACCTCGTACCGCGGGCACATCAAGGTGTACCCCAAGGCCCACGACGTCAAGGTGAACGTGCGCTGCGACGCGCTGCTCCTCGACGAGGCCTCGCAGAGCGACACCTATCCGTACAGCGACATCGAGAACCCCGACGTGTCGTTCGGCCACGAGGCCACGGTGAGCAAGATCGGCGAGGACCAGATCTTCTACCTCACCTCGCGCGGCATCCCCGAGGCCGAGGCCACGGCGCTCATCGTCAACGGCTTCTTCGAGCCGTTCGTCAAGGAGCTGCCGATGGAGTACGCGGTCGAGCTGAACCGCCTGCTCGCGGTGCAGATGGAAGGCAGCGTCGGCTGAGCATGGCGACAACCATCGAATCCGCCTCCGGCATCACCGGGGCGGCGGTTGAAACACGGGCCGCCGCATCGCCGGCATGGTTGGCCGAGCGCCGCCGCGCCGCGTGGGAGGCGTTCACCGCGCTGCCCATGCCCGACCACATGCACGATGAGGACTGGCGCCGCACCGACATCTCCAAGCTGAACCTGGCTGACTTCAGCGTCGAGCCGCCGCCCGGCGACGCCGTGGCGGGCGACGCGCTGATCGACGTCATGCGCACCCTCCGCGCCGAGGCCGCACCCGATTCCGCGTTCCTGGCCATCACCCGCCGCGGCCTGCGCGCCTGCGACGAGATGGACATGCTCACCGCCCAGGGCGTGATCGTCTCCACCCTGGAGGAGGCGGCGATCCAGCATCCCGAGCTGGTGCAGCGCGCCTTCGCCGCGGTGCGGGTCGGCGAGTCGAAGCTGCTGGCCATGTGGGACGCGCTGTGGCGCACCGGCGTCTTCGTCTACGTGCCGCGCTCGGTCGACGCGCGCGTCCCGGTGTGGGCCGCGTACAGCGTGGCGGGCGACAACGCCGCCATCTTCCCCGCCACCCTCGCGGTGCTCGACGACAACGCGTCGCTGACCCTGGTCGACTCCTACGCCTCCCCCGCCGGCGACGCGCCCCTGCTCAGCAGCGCCGCCGCCCTCTTCGTGCTCGGCGACGACGCCCGCCTCGACTACCACAACGTGCAGCAGTGGGGCGCGGGCGCCTGGCACTTCGCCACACATCGTGCCATCCTTGGCCGCAACGCACGGCTGCGCGTCTTCGGCGCCGCGCTGGGCAGCCGCCTGCAGAAGGTCTACTGGGACGCGCTGCTCGACGGCGACGGCGGCGAGGCGCTGCTCACCGGCGTCTGCTTCGGCGACGAGTCGCAGCACATGGACCTGCAGTCGCTGCAGCGCCACCGCGGCCAGTCGACGCACAGCGACCTGCTCCACAAGGTGGCGGTGCGCGACAGGGCGGTGAGCGTCTACAGCGGCCTGATCGACGTCGAGAAGCAGGCGCAGCACACCGACGGCTACGTGCAGAACCGCAACCTCATGCTGGGCGGCACCGCCAAGGCGTCGGGCATCCCGCGCCTGGAGATCAAGGCCAACGACGTGCGCTGCTCGCACGGCGTCACCGCGGGACACATCGACGACGACATGCGCTTCTACCTCGAATCCCGCGGCGTGCGCCGCGACGACGCCGACCGCCTCATCGTCCGCGGCTTCATGCAGGACGCGCTCGACCGCACCCCGCACCCGGGCGTGCGCGAGCTGGTGGCGCGACTGCTCGACGAGGAGATCCACGGCCGCTCCCAGGCCGGGGTCGAGGCGCCGGAGGGCGGGGAGCTGTGAGCGACTGGATCACCATCGCCGCGGTGGACGACATCCCGCCGGGGCACGCCGCGCGCGTCGAGATCGACGGGGTCCCCATCGCCATCTTCAACTGCGACGGGGAGCTCTACGCCATCGACGACACCTGCTCGCACGCCGAGGCGTCGCTCAGCGAGGGCGAGCTGGACTGCGACTTCTGCACCGTCGAATGCCCGCTGCACGGCTCGGCGTTCGACCTGCGCAGCGGCGAGCCGACCGCGCTGCCCGCGGTGCTGCCGGTGCGCGTCCACCAGGTTCGTGTCGAGGACGGCATGATCCACCTGCAGCTCAGCGAGGAGGAGGCGGCATGAGCGCCGTTCCCGCGACCGAGGTCCCCGCGTCGCCGCTCGACGTCGCCCGCATCCGCCGCGACTTCCCCATCCTGGCGCGGCGCGTCGGCGACAGGCCGCTGGTCTACCTCGACTCGGCGGCCACCTCGCAGAAGCCCGTGCAGGTTCTGGACGCCATCGACCATTACTACCGCCAGTCGAACGCCAACGTGCACCGCGGCGTGCACACGCTGGGCAACGAGGCCACGGACGTCTTCGAGCAGGCGCGGACGCGCGTCGCGCAGTTCATCGACGCGCCCTCCCCGGACGGCGTCGTCTTCGTGCGCAACACCACCGAGGGCCTGAACCTGGTGGCGTCCTCGTTCGCCCGCGAGCTGCTGCAGCCCGGTGACCGCGTGGTGGTCACCGAGATGGAGCACCACAGCAACCTGGTCCCCTGGCAGCTCGCCGCTGAGCGCCGCGGCCTGGAGCTGGCCTACGTGCCGGTCCGCGACGACGGCACGCTCGACATGGAGGAGCTGGAGCGGCTGCTCGACGCGCCGACCAAGCTGATCGCGCTCACCCAGCAGAGCAACGTGCTCGGCACCATCAACCCCATCCGCGACATCGCCCGCATGGCCCACGACCGCGGCGTGCTGGTCTGCGTCGACGCGGCGCAGTCGGTGCCGCACATGCCGGTGTCGGTGCGCGACCTCGACGTCGACTTCCTGTCCTTCAGCGGCCACAAGATGCTGGGGCCGATGGGCGCCGGCGTGCTGTGGGCGCGTCCCGAGCTACTGGAGCGGATGCCTCCGTTCCTCGGCGGGGGCAGCATGATCATGCGCGTCGACCTGCAGCGTTCCTCGTGGAACACCGTGCCGCACAAGTTCGAGGCGGGCACGCCCGACGTGGCCAGCGCCGCGGGACTGGCCGCCGCCTGCGACTACCTCGACGCCATCGGGCTCGACGCCGTGCACGCGCACGAGCAGGCCCTCACCGCGCACCTGATCTCGATGCTCTCGGAGATCGGCGGGGTCACCGTGTACGGCCCGGACGACCTGTCGCAGCGCGGCGGCACCGTGTCCTTCAACCTCGCCGACGTGCACCCCCACGACGTGGGCACGATCGTCGACCGCGAGGGCGTCGCGGTCCGCGCCGGGCACCACTGCTGCCAGCCGCTGATGCGCCGCTTCGACGTCGCCGCCACCGCCCGCGCCTCGGTCTACGTGTACACCACCCACGACGAGGTCGACGCCCTCGGCGCGGCGCTGCAAGAGGTCAAGCGCGTCTTCGGGGTCTGACGCCGAGGCGGCTCAGGCGTCGACGGTGACCTGCAGGATCCGCGGCGCCTCCAGCTCCTCGGGCACCTCGCGACCCTGCTTGACCAGCGCCTCGATGTGCTCCTCGATCGCCTCCCGGGCGTTGACGATGCAGTCCTCCACCGAGTCGCCCTCGGCGGTGCAGCCGGGCAGCGCCGGCACGGTGACGGTGTAGCCGCTCTCCTCCGGGTCGGGGTCGAGCACGATCGAGTAGGTGCGCATGGGCCTCAGCGTAGCCAGATTGCACCCCACGGCGCGGAGCGCCGCCGAGCCCCTACCTCCGAGAGGGAAGGGTCAGGCCCAGCTCAGATCGGCCGGAGATTTGCCTTCGTGGCGCGTTGAGCGTCGGCCGGAGTTGCGGCTTCAGCAGCGTGCTGCCGCTGATAGTCGGTCAACACCCGCTCTATCGCCCTCTGCTCATCCGGCTCGAGCGGGTATCCATCCATGAGTGTCGGATAGCCGAAGGGACTTTCGTCGTTCGAAACTGGGGCTGCTTTGTCCATCGTGTCTCTACTCATTGGTCGGCTCGGGAGGCGAAGCCGGATCTGCGTTCGCGCTCTTCGCGACCGGTTCCATGGCGGCACGCGCGAACGGTGAACTCTCACGCAGTTCGTGATCCATCACCGGGGACGCGAAGGGTGTCGCATCGGCAGGTGGCGTCTGCGGAGTCGGGATAGCCGCGGGTAGAGGCGTCGAATCGATGGGCGCGGGGCCCGCAGGTTCTTCGGTCATATCAAGCTCTGAGCGTGGAGTCCAAGGATAACCCCAAGAGTTGCAAAAGAGGCCACGGCGCCGCCGAGCAGTCTGTAGGCCATTCGGAGGCAGTCGGCCTTCCGTCCGTTCCTGTCACGGTCCACCGCGAGCATTTCGATCAGGCCGTGGAGGATGCGTCCCTGAGTTTGCACCCTGGTTTGGGTGATAAAGCCCCACGTTGGGTATTTCTGGACTTCGCTCAGGCTGAATCCCGCACTCTCCTTCGGAATGAGGACACCGAACATGACCAGGTACAGAGCCATGAGGAGAGTGAGCAGGATCGTGGCAAGCAATGCGGCCGCCGTCCATTTCCAAGGCGTCGAGAGATCAGGCTTGAAGATGTTGGCTCCCACTGCGCCGGAGACCGAGACGATCAGGCCGCTGAACCCGGCCAGCGCGCCGGCACGGGCGTGGAAGCTCTGACCTCTTCCATCCTCCATTCGCAGCAACTCGCGCACCTGGACCACAAGGGCTTCAACCATATCGTCCTGGATCTGCGGGGACGGATCGGCATCACTCATGAGCTGAGAGATGATTACACGTGGGTGGTCAACGGACGAACGTCTGTGCCTCACAAATCTTCTTGTCGTGACACCACTGGCCGACACCTCACCCGATCAAGGTCCCGAGGCCTACAGGGCGGCGCGCTGCGTACAATGTTGACCATGGCAGTCGGATTTCACAGCGTGGACGACGACCTCTACCGGGAGATCATCCTCGACCACTACCGCAACCCCCGGCGCAAGCGCGCCGTGGAGCCTGCGGACGTCGCCGTAGAGGCGGCCAACCCGCTCTGCGGCGACGAGGTCACCCTGACCCTGCGGGTCAAGGACGGCAGAGTCGAGGACGTCGGCTTCACCGGGCGCGGCTGCTCGATCTCTCAGGCCTCGGCGAGCATGATGTGCGAGGAGGTCGCGGGTCGCAGCAGCGAGGACGCGGCAGCCCTCGGCCGCCGCTTCAAGGGCATGCTGATGCAGGGCTTGCAACCCGACGACCTCGGCGACCTGGAGGCCCTGCAGGGCGTCCGCCAGTACCCGGTGCGCATCAAGTGCGCGGTGCTGCCGTGGAACGCGCTGCTGCGCGGGCTGGAAGGGACGGCCGCAGACGACGACCAGGAGACCCACGTCCATGAGTGACACCGTCAAGGCCAGCCCCGAGCTGATCACCGCCGCCCTCGGCCAGGTCTACGACCCGGAGATCGGCATCGACATCGTCTCCCTGGGCCTGGTCTATGACGTCGAGCTGGACGACGCCGGCCTGCTCAACGTCGACATGACCCTGACCTCCCCGTACTGCCCGCTGGGCGGCGTGATCCAGAGCCAGGCGCACGCGGTCTGCGCGCCGCTGCCCGGGGTCAAGGACGTGCGCGTCAACCTGGTGTGGTCGCCGCCGTGGGACCCGCGGGTGATGGCCTCGGACGAGGCCAAGCTGGAGCTGGGCATCTACTGACCTCCCCGGCGCGCTAGGATCGCCGCCTGCGATGGACGAGCGGCTCTTCACCCTGGACGAGGCCAACGCGCTGCTGCCGGCGCTGCGTCCCCTGTTGGAACGCCTGCAAGACGCGCAGCGCAAGCTGGCCGACCGCGAGCTGCTGCACCGCCTGCGCTCGGCGGCCGCGGGCAACGGGGGCGGCGCGGCGGCGCGCGACGCGATGGCCACCGGCGACGAGTTCGGCCGCATCAGCGCGGAGATCGAGAACCTCGGCGTGGTGGTGCGCGACCCGGCCAGCGGGCTGGTCGACTTCCCCGCCGAACGCGATGGCGCCGCGGTGTTCCTCTGCTGGCGCGTCGGCGAGGACGCGGTGGGGCACTGGCACGACCGCGACTCGGGCTTCATGGGGCGCCAGCCGCTCTAGGGCCGGCGGGACAACCCACCGGACCGGGCGCCCAGGCAGCACGGGTCGGGCAGGACCGACCGGTCGGTCAGTCGCCGCCGTCGAGCGACTCGCCGTCAGGACGGCGCCAGCGCCGCCACGCCGAGCGCAGCCCGGCGCGCAGCCCCGTCTCCTCCACCGGCGGCGGCGCGTCGAGGAGCAGGTCGCGGATGGTCCGCTGCGGCGGGCGTCCGGGCAGCGGCGGCGGCGGGGGCGGCTCCGCGGGCGGCGGCGGCATCCCGTTGAAGGCGCGCAGCGCGCGCGGGATGCGCGGCGCCGACGGCGCCACCGGCAGCCCCGGCCCCGGCTGCTGCAGCGGCGAGGGCAGCCGGTACGGCGGCTCCTCGTGGCCCGCGTCGGGCGGGGGCGTGCCCACAGTGACGCCCCCTCGATCAGCCGATGCGGCGCGCACGGCCGCGGGCCCGGTCACCGTGAGTCGACAACGGCCTCCTCCACGACCTCGCTGCGCAGCAGGTCGTCGAGGGTCTCGCGGCGGCGCACCAGCCGCGCCTCACCGCCGGCGACGAAGACCACCGCGGGCCGGAAGTTGACGTTGTAGTTCGACGCCATCGCCAGCGAGTACGCCCCCGCGGCGGGCAGCGCGACCAGGTCGCCGGGCTGCAGGCGGGGCAGCTCGCAGTCACGGACCAGGATGTCCGTCGACTCGCAGTAGCGTCCGGCCAGCGACACCGTCTCGACCGGGCGGTCCGCGGCGTCGGCGACCAGCAGCGGCTGGTAGCGCGCGCCGTACAGCTTGGGACGGATGTTGTCGCCCATGCCGCCGTCGACCGACACGTAGGTGCGCACGCCGGGGATCTCCTTGCGCGCGCCGACGGTGTAGACCGCGATGCCCGCGGGACCGGCGACGCTGCGCCCCGGTTCCACCAGCAGCGCGGGCAGCGGCAGCGCGCGCGCCTCGAACGCGTGGCGCACAGATTCGGTCACAGTCTGCATGAACTGCCCGGGCGTGGGCGGGTCGTCGTCGTCGGTGTAGGCGATGCCCAGGCCGCCGCCGACGCTCAGCTCGCGGGCCGCGAAGCCGAGCGAATCGCGTGCTGCGGCAAGGAATGCGGCGACCATCTCCACGGCCGCCGGGTAGCAGCCGAGGTCGAAGATCTGCGAGCCGATGTGCATGTGCACGCCGCGCACGTCGAGGTCACCGACGTCGAGCGCGGCGCGCAGTGCCTGCATCGCCGCGCCGGTCTCGATGGAGAAGCCGAACTTGCTGTCGAGCTGGCCGGTGCTGATGAAGTCGTGCGTGTCCGGCTTGATCCCCGGCGACACGCGCAGCATCACGCCGGCGCGCGACCGGTCGGGCAGCGCGGCGAGCAGCGCCAGCTCGTGCTCGGAGTCGACGACGTGGTGGCCGACACCGGCGGCGACCGAGTCGCGCACCTCCGACGCGTCCTTGTTGTTGCCGGGGAAGCCGATGCGCCGCGGGTCCATGCCGAAGCGCAGAGCGACGGCCAGCTCGCCGCCGCTGACCACGTCGATGCCGCAGTCCTCCTCGACCAGCAGGCGCACCATCGCGGGGCTGAGGTACGCCTTGGCGCTGTAGAGCACGTCGCCGCCGGCGGGCCAGGCGCGCAGGGCCTCGCGGTAGCCGCGCAGGCGGTTGCGCAGGGTCGCCTCGTCGTAGACGTAGAGGGGGGTTCCGAAGCGCGCGGCGAGGTCGGCGAGATCGCAGCCGCCGACGCTCAGGTTCCCGCCGGGAGTGCGGGTGGCGGTGTCGGGGAGGAGCACTCCGCCGAGTCTACGGTCCGCCGGGCCGAAGGCGTGCTCGGGGGCAGGCTTGCGACGGCTACGCTGGCGCAATGCGAAAGCTGACCCCCGAGGACGTCATGCCGCTCGACGACTACCTGCGCGTCCGCGAGCAGGTGCGCGGGCGGGTTCGCGCGGAGCGGGCCCCGCGGCGCGTGGCGGTCGGCGACCGCGTCTCGCTGCACTTCGAGAACCGCGACACCGTGCTCTTCCAGATCGCCGAGATGATGCGCGTCGAGAACATCCGCGACGCGGAGAAGGTCGCCGAGGAGGTGCGCGTCTACAACGACCTGATCGCCGGCGAGGGCGAGCTGCGCGCCACCTTCTTCGTCGAGATCACCGACCGCGGCCGCATCAGGGACGACCTGGACTCCCTCGTCGGCCTGGAGTCGCGGGGGCTCGACCTGGTCATCGACGGCGAGCACATCCCCGCCGAGTTCGAGCCTGGCCATGCGCGGGAGGACCGCATCAGCGCGGTGCATTACGTCGGCTTCGTGCTCTCGCCCGAGCAGCAGCGCAAGCTGGCGGGGAGCGAGGCGCCGGTGGAGCTCGTCGTCGAGCACCCGGGCTACAGCGCGCGGGCCTCGCTGTCGCCCGAGACGCGGGCGGCGCTGGCCGAGGACCTCACCACGACGTGAGGCGAAGACGGCGTCACCGCGCCCGGCGCACGCTAAACTGACGGGGCGTCTCCGGCCGTGCGCCACCCGCCCTTCGAGATCGACGCAGCGGTGTTGCGGCGCCCGGCACTCCAGGAAAAAGGAGGGTCATGCCGATGCCCGATAGTAGTAGTTGCGTTCAGAGCGCGGGAGCGACGAGCTAACCGCCGGGATCGCAATTCCCTGGAGGCGCTGACCGCATCCCATGCGGTTCGCTCTCCTCTTGCGCAGAGCCGGGCTGCCGTGCCAACGGTGGCCCGGCTTTCGCGTTTAACCGGGCCTGGCGGCAGCCGTCAACCGAACCTTGCGGTGCGCACCTGTGCCGCGCGGCTGGCCTCGGCCGGCGCCGGCACCACCTGGTCGCGCTCGATCCACCCTTCGGCGCCGCTCTGCAGCCGGACGTGCACCCAGGTCACGCCGTGCATCCCGACCGCCTCGATGCGCGACGCGGTGTGCACCCTCTCGCCCCGCGGCGCGTCGTAGCGCGGCTCCAGGAAGATCGGGTACTCCGTGCCCGCCCAGGATGCCACCAGCGTCACGGGGCCCGGCGGCATGGCCCGGTCGCGGTAGATGGTCCGCCGGTCGCGCACCCCGCGCGTGAGGAGCTGGACGACCTGCAGGCCGCGCGACTTGGGCGCCTTGCCCTTCACCGCGGTGACCACCACCTCGGTGCCCGCCTCGGTCTCCCGCGCGGCCACGGTGATCCAGCGGGGATTGCGCACCTTCTTGGTGAACTGGCCGAAGATCGGGTGCTTGCGCTCGGCCTCGACGATGCGCGCGCTGTCCGGACCGGTCGGCTCGAAGCGGTACGGTGGCGTGCCCACCATCTGCTCGGTGACGGCGAACACCTCGCGGACCGGCGCGGCGCAGACGAAACGCCAGGTGTACTTGGCCTTGCGGGCGGGCATGGCCTGGATTGTACGGATTTGGCGTGGAATCGAACGTCCGTTCGAACCCGCGACGCGCCGCACGCACGCGCTCAGGTGAGCAGCGGACGCCCCCGGAGCGCCACCCGCTCCGCGAGTCGCGGCAGCGGGCCCAGCGCAGGCCACAAGGGGACATCCTGGCAGCGGATGTGCCGGGCCACCTCGCCGTTCCAGCGCCGCTTGAACTCGTAGTAGCCCGCGCCAGTGGCGGAGGGGTCCTCGTGGTTGGGCACGCCCCACATGTCGTACACCGTGCACCCGTGCTCCAAACCCCAGCGGATCGCCTCCCAGTGCATCAGGTAGGCGGGCTGGTGCTTGCTGTGGCGCAGCGAGCTGCCGCCGAACAGGTAGACGAGCCGCGGTCCGGCGGCGACCGCGATCATGCCCGCCACCGCCTCGCCGTCGACCCGGGCGAGCAGGGTGACCACGGGGCAGGAGCCGCCGAGGTGGCGGACGACGGCCCGGTGGTAGCCGAGGTCCCGGCCGACGAAGCCGCTGCGCCGCACCGTCTCCTGGAACAGCGGATGGAAGACGTCGACGGCGTCCTCGTCGCTGCGCCGCTCGATGCAGACACCGGCGCGCTCCGCCTTGCGGATGTGGCTGCGGGTGCTCGCCTTGACGCGGGCCAGCACCGCGGCCTCGCCGCCGTCGAGAGGCACCAGCCAGGTCTTGCGGTGCTGCACGTCGTACGGGCTGTCCCGCAGACCGGCCGCACGGCGCAGCGCGGCGACGGCCGGGTCGCCCTCGGGCCACTCGGGATCGAGCTTGAGCACCAGCGAGCGCCGCCGCCGGGCCGCGACCCGCGCCTGGGCGACCAGCGCCACCGCCGCGTCCGCGCCCGCCGTGGGATCGCGGACCGCAGGCCCGCGCGGACCGTAGGCGAACGACACACCCCCGGTGCCGCGCCGGGTGAGCACGTGGAGGACACCGTCGAACCCCCCATCGCCGCGCTCGGCGACCAAGCGGTCGACCTCCCAGTCGTACTCTCGCTTGAGCTCGGCCCAGCCCCAGGTCTGCAGCAGGTTGCCGCCCGCCTCCTGGAGGGCGAAGCGGTCCCAGGCGGCGCGGTCGCCGTCGGTGGCGGCACGCAGGCGCGGACCGGGGGCGAAGGAGGAGGCCACGGCGGGCATTAGAGCGCACCGGGACGCCCGCACCGCCGCTGGCGCCGCCCCCGGCCGCCCCGCTAAGGTGCGGCGGATGCGAGCGAGCGCCCGAGCCGGCCGATGAGCGACGCGGTCGTCTGGACGCTGATCGTCCTGGCCATCCTCGCGGTGCAGGCCGCCGAGGGGCCGCCTGGTGAAGCCGCCAAGGCACGGCCGGCGCCGCGGCGCGGGGAATCACTCAGCACGGTGTTCTCCGGTGCGTTGGACGGCCTGGCGTCGGCCACCAAGGCGATCATCGCCGCCGGAGCCGGGCTGGCCCTGATCGTCGGGCTGCTCAGCCTGGCGGGCGCCAACGGGAGCACCAGCGGAGCGGCGGTGGACCGCAACCAGCAGATCGTCAGCGGCGCGCTCCAGGTGGTCGCGGGCGGCCTTTCGCTGCTCCTCTTCTACACCGGCACCAGCCGCGTCCCCGGGCTGCGCAACCTCCGCCCGGCCGCGCCGATCTCGTGGCTGGCCATCTTCCTGCTCCTGGAGAGCCTGGCCGCCAACTTCGGCACGCTGACCACGGCGAGCGGCGGCGCCGTGGTCGGGGGCACGCCCACGCTGCGCCCGGCGACCGGCCCGAGCGCGCGCGACCTCATGCTCGGCGAGGTCCCCTTCCTGGCCATCGGCATCGCCGCGGTCGGGCCGGTGGTGCGCCGCAACCTCCGGGAGACGGCCGAGCGGCTGGGCGTCTGGCCGCTCCGGCTGCCGTGGTGGGTTGTGGGGATCGCGGCGGGCGTGGTGCTGGTGCCGCTCGGCGGCTACGTTGTCGAGCTGCTCAACCACCTGGCCAGCGCCTCGTGCGTCGCCCAGACGTCGCAGGCGGAGCAGGCGATCGTCGGCGTGGGCCGCACCGGGCTGGAACAGGCGGGCATCGCCATCGCCGCGGGCGTCTGCGAGGAGCTGCTCTTCCGCGGCGCGCTCCAGCCCCGGGTGGGCATCGTGCTCTCCTCGGTGGTCTGGGCCAGCTACCACCTCCAGTACCTCTGCAACGGGCTGCCCTCGCCCGCCAACCTCTACCTGGTCCTGCTCGGCCTGCTCCTCGGCGTCCTGCGCAAGTGGGGCGGTCTCTGGCCGGCGATCCTGGCGCACAGCGTCTACGACGGCCTGATCCTCCTCCACCTCCTCGGGGCCTGAGAACGGCCGCTGTTTCACGTGAAACACCGCCGGTCGGCGACGGCCCGGGGTTTCACGTGAAACACCCCCCACATTGACCGCCGGTTTTCCCCAGCGATCCACAGCCGGTGTGTGCTTTCCGCCTCAAAACGCCCCACTCGGACCGTGGACGACCTGGGGAAAACTGCCCAACCGTGATCGCGCCGCATCCCTCCGCGACATGGCCGCATAATCCGCGATCGTGCCCACCCGGATCATCGCCGTCGCCAACCAGAAGGGCGGAGTCGGCAAGACGACGACCACGCTCAACGTGGGCGCCGCGCTCGCCGACATGGGCCGCCGGGTGCTGATCGTCGACTGCGACCCCCAGGCCAACGCCACCTCGGGCCTCGGCGTCGACCGCGCCGACGTCCACACCAGCATCTACGACGTGGTCGTGCTCGGCCAGCCCCTGGCCAAGGCGCGCATGCACACCATGGTGCCCAACCTCGACCTCATCCCCAGCCACATCTCCCTCGCCGGGTCGGAGATCGAGCTGGTGAGCATGCCCCTGCGCGAGATGCGCCTCCGCTATGCGCTCGACGCCCTCGACGGCGACCTCGACTACATCTTCCTCGACTGCCCGCCCAGCCTCGGCCTGCTCACCGTCAACGCCGCGGTCGCCGCCGAGTCGCTACTCATCCCCATCCAGTGCGAGTACTACGCGCTGGAGGGCCTTGGACTGCTCACCCACACCATCGAGCTGCTCCGCCGCGAGCTCAACCCCGACCTGGCCATCGCCGGCATCGTGATGACCCTCTTCGACGCGCGCCTCACCCTGGCCACCCAGGTCGTCGACGAGGTGCGCAAGCAGTTCCGCGACGACGTCTTCGAGACCATCGTGCCCCGCAACGTGCGGCTCAGCGAGGCGCCCAGCCACGGCCTGCCGATCAGCCGCTACGACCCGACCAGCCGCGGCGCCGTCGCCTACCGCCGCCTCGCCGAGGAGCTCGACGCCCGCATGCAGCCGGCCGTTCCGCTCACCGCGCAGGCCCAGCCCGGATGAGCCCGCAGCCGCCGCCCCCGAAGCGCCGCGGCCTGGGCCGTGGGCTCGACGCCCTGCTCTCCAGCTCCGCCGCGGCCGCCAGCGCTCACGCCGCGGCCAACGACCCGCAAGCAGCAGCCGAGACCGTCGAGAGCGGCCTGATCGAGGTCAGCCCCAGCCGCGTCGAGCCCAACCCCGAGCAGCCGCGGCGCAGCTTCGACGAGGAGGGCCTGGCCGCCCTCGCCGACTCGATCCGCACCCACGGCCTGCTCCACCCCATCGTGGTCGAGCGCCACGGTGCCGACCATTACCGCCTGGTCGCCGGTGAGCGCCGGCTGCGCGCCGCCACCCTGGCGGGCGTGGCCACCATCCCTGCCATCCTCCGCCCCGCCACCGACTCGGCGCGCCACGCCCTGGAGCTGGCCCTGGTCGAGAACCTGCAGCGCGCCCAGCTCTCCCCGCTGGAGGAGGCCGCCGCCTACGCCCGCCTCGCCGACACCTTCGGCCTCTCCCACGAGGCGATCGGCCTGCGCATGGGCCGCAGCCGCAGCGCGGTCAGCAACACTGTGCGCCTGCTCAGCCTCGCCGCCGCGGTGCAGGAGGCCGTCGCCGAGGGACGGCTCAGCGCCGGACACGCCCGCGCCCTGCTCCCCCTCCCCGCGCCTGAGCAGGAGCGCATCGCCAAGCAGGTCGAGGACGAGGGGCTCAGCGTCCGACGCGTCGAGCAGCTCGTCCAGTTGCACAGCGTCCAGGCGGCGCCCGCCCCGCAACGCCCCGGCCGCGGCGCCAAGCCCGCCACCACCGGCGCCCCCGCGCAGCTCGACGCCGACGACAGCGCCCTGCAGCGCGGCTTCGAGGAGGCGCTCGGCACCCCGGTCACTCTGCAGCGCAAGCGCCGCGGCGGAGGCCGCCTGGTCATCGACTTCTACGACGACGAGCAGCTCGACGCGCTGTACGTTCGGCTCGGCGGCCCGGACCTCTAAAGCGCCAACGGCGCCCCACCAATCGCAAACGGCTGTTTGTGCCAACGTCGGCCAGAACTGGCGAATGGCACGCCCCCGGCAGGAACACGACCGGCGCCCGCGGCCCGGCCCCTATACTCCACGCGCTGTGTCGCAGGTCGCCGTCCCGCCCCCTCCCCCCAAGACCAAGCGGGGGCGCCGCACCCTGGTGCGGGACATCATCGAGGTCCTGCTCCTCGCCGTCGCCATCTACCTGGTGATCGCCTTCGCGCTGCAGACCGTGCGCGTCGAGGGCGAGTCGATGGTGCCCACGCTGCAGAACAACGACCTGCTCTTCGCCAACAAGATCTCGTACCACTTCCACGGTCCCGACCGCGGCGACATCGTGGTGCTGATGCCGCCGGAGAGCCCCAACCGCGACTTCATCAAGCGGGTCATCGGCCTGCCCGGCGACATCATCAAGATCGACGGCCGCTACGTCGACCCCAAGACGCCCAACGCCGCGCCGCGCACCGCCATCCTCATCAAGGTCGGCGGCACCGGCAACTGGCAGGTGCTCAACGAGCCCTACCTGCCCGACCAGAAGGCCGATCCCTGGACGGAGATGTCCAACTGCTGCGACTCGACGGGCCGCGCCACCGCCGTGCCCACCGAGCTGCAGATCCCCAAGGACCAGTACTTCGTCATGGGCGACAACCGCAACCGCTCCAGCGACTCGCGGTCGATCGGCCTGATCCCGCGCAACAACATCCTTGGCAAGGCGTGGATCCGCATCTGGCCGTTCAGCCACTTCGGCTTCCTGGGATCGGGGCCGAGCTTCGCGCCCGCGGCCGCGATCGTGCTGGCGCTGCCGCTGCCGATCACCAGGCGGCGCAAGCAGATCAGCGCCTTCATCAAGCAGCGCACCCGCGCGGCCTAGGGCGCCCCGACTACTTCTCGATCACCCAGGCGTCGACGGTGCGCTCCCAGGGCAGCACCTCGGCCGGCGCGAAGAACAGCGAGACCTCGCGCTGCGCGCTCTCCGGCGAGTCGCTGCCGTGGATCACGTTCATGCCAAAGTCGACCGCAAGGTCGCCGCGAATGGTCCCCGGCGCGGCGTTGGCGGGGTTGGTCGCGCCCATCATGGCGCGCACCATGGCCACCGCGCCCGGCCCCTCCCACACCATCGCCACCACCGGCGCGGAGGTGATGAACGACACCAGGCCGCCGAAGAACGGCTTCTCGCGATGCTCGGCGTAGTGGCGGCCGGCCAGCTCCTCGGTGATCTGCATCAGCTTCATGCCGGCCAGCTTCAGGCCGCGCCGCTCCAGGCGGCCGATCACCTCCCCGATCAGCCCGCGCTGCACGCCGTCGGGCTTGACCAGCACCAATGTCTGCTCGCTCAAGACCTCACACCTCCCGTCGTGAATCTTAGGTTCATGCCACCAGCAGCGACTCGAACCGCTCCGGCGCTCGGAAGGGCCCGATCACCGCGGCGCGCAGGCCGCCCTCGCGCAGCGTGCGGGCCACGCGCATGATGTCGTCCGCGGACACGGCGTCGATGCGCCGCACCACCTCGTCGGGCAGCAGGATCTCGCCGGTGAGCAGCTCCTGCTGGCCCAGGTAGTTGCACAGCGAGCTGGTGCCTTCGAGCTGGAGCATGAGGCGGCCCTTGGAGTACTCGCGTGCCTTGGTCAGCTCGGCGTCGCCGATGCGGCGCTCGGCCAGCGCGGTCAGCTCGTGGATCGCCGCCTCGGCCGCCTTGGTGGCGCGCTTGGGCTCGCAGCCGACGTAGACGCCGAGCGCCCCGGCGTCGCGGTGCTTGATGGTGAAGGAGTGCACGTCGTAGGCCAGCGCCTGCTCCTCGCGCAGGGAGAGGAAGAGCCGGCTCGACATGCCCTCGCCGAGCACCGCGTTGAGCATGTCGATGACGAAGCGGTCCTCGTCGAGGTAGGACAGGCCCGGGGTACCGAGCACGATGTTGGCCTGCTCGGTGCGCTTGTTGAGAAAGCGCAGCCGCTCCTTGCCGCCGGTGGTGGCAGGCGCGGGCGGCGCGGCCGGCGAGGGCCCCTCGCCCCACGCTCCGACCAGCGGCTGGAGGGCGTCGAGCGCCGCCTCGTGCTCGATGGCGCCGGCGACGCTGATCACCACGTTGTCGCCGTGGTAATGCTCGCGCAGGTACTGCAGGCAGTCGTCGCGCTCGAAGCTGCGCACCGTCGCCTCGGTGCCCGCGGTGTCGCGGCCGAGCGGGTGGTCCGGCCACATCACCTCGTCGAAGAGCGTGTGCACGTAGTCCTGCGGGTTGTCGACGTACATGCGCAGCTCTTCGATGACCACCTGCCGCTCCTTGTGCAGCTCGTTGCTGTCCAGGGCGGCGTTGTAGACCATGTCGCAGAGCACGTCGGCGGCGAGGGGCAGCTTGCCGGCCGGGACCTTGGCCCAGAACAGCGTCGCCTCCTTGTCGGTGGCGGCGTTGAGCACCCCGCCGACGCCCTCGACGGCCTCGCTGATCGCCTTGGCCGTGGGGTAACGCGTCGAGCCCTTGAAGACCATGTGCTCGATGAAGTGGGCGAGGCCGGCGGTGCGGTCGTCCTCGTAGCGCGAGCCGACCGCGAACATCACCGCCACGGCGACGGACGCGCGCTCCCGCATCGGCGCGGTGATGATGCGCGCGCCGCTCGGGAGGCGGGTGAGGCGGTACGCGCCGTCGACACCGGGCACAGTGGGCGTGAGTGTAGCGGGTCCATCAGCGCTCACCGGCGGCCTGCGCGTGGGCGAGGATGAGGGCGTCGGCGAGGCCAGTGCCGGCGTCGCGGCCGCGCACGACGAGGACGCTGACGAGGTTGGTGATGCGCCAGGTGAGAGTCACCTCGACGAGCGGAACGCCGTCGGGCGAGGTGGTGAGGAGGTGGTCGGCGTGGGCTTCGTCGCCGAGGGGGCCGGCGGATTCGGGGATGATGTTGGCGAGGGCGTCGACTTCGCGGGTCAGCGCGGTGTAGGCGGAATGGGCGCTGCTGGCGGTGGCGAAGCGGAGGGTTTCGGTACGGACGTCGAGCGGCCCGTTCGCCGTGGCCAGCACGGGTACGGTGCGGAAGTACCTGGCGGTGGCGGAGTCTTGTGGTCCGGCGCTTAGAAGGTTTTTTGGCACGGGGTGCGCAGGCTCGACAACCGTGAAGCCTGGCGTGCGCAACTCGTCGAGGGTCAGCAGGTAGGCGGACGCGGGACGTGACAGCAGCGACGGACCCGCCGGCGGCGATCCGCACGCGGCGAGCAGCAGCGCGCAGGCAAGGCCCCGAGCTGCGGCCTGCAGGCGCGACAACGTGCCTAGCTGTACCGGGGCCCCCGCCCGTAGTCGGGCCGTCCGCCGCCGGGACGCGCGCCACCCGGGCCCCCCGGGCCGCCCGGCCGCCGGAACCCGCCACCGCCGCCGGGACCACCCGGACGCGGCCCCCGGGGGATGCCGTGGAAGGTGCCGCGCGTCTCCTCGGGGAGGGGTGGACCGCCCAGCGCAGGGCCGGTGGGATGGATGGTCACCCGCCGCGCCGGCTCGGCGCCGGTCGACTCGGTGCGCACGCCCTCGTCGCCCTCCAGGGAGATGTGCACCACGCGGCGCTCGTAGGCGTGCATCGGCTCCAGCATCATCCGCTCGCCGGTCCGCTTGACCCGGTGGGCGACGCGCAGGGCCAGCTCGCGCACCCGCTCCTCGCGGCGCGCCCGGTAGCGCTCGACGTCGAGGATCAGGCGGCGGCCCTCGGCCTCGTTGTCGCCCATCATCAGGTTGAGCACGGTCTGCAGGGCGCGCAGGTTCTCGCCGCGCCAGCCGATCAGCAGGCCGAGGTCGTCGCCGGAGATGTCGAGGATCACCGGCTCCTTGCCGGGCTCGACGCCCTTCGACGCCGCGGCGCGGCGGACGGTGACCCGCGCGGGGATCTCCATGCGGGTGAGCAGCTCTTCGAGCAGCGCCCGGGCGCGCGACGAGTAGGCGTCCATGCGGCGCACCCGGACGCGCGCCTCGGAGCCGGTCAGGCGCTCGCCGGGGATGGCCCGGGCGCCCTCGGCGAGGACTTCGATCTCGGCCTGGTCACGGCTGATGCCGAGCTCGTCGAGGGCGCGGGTCACTGCCTCGGCGATGGTCGCGCCGCGGGCCTCGACCGATTCCCGGTCCTCGTCTTCCATGGTGCTGTTGACGGGAGTCCCCGTCTCGGTCTCGCTCACGATGCCTCCTGCCCGGCCCCTGCCGGAACGGTGTTGCTCAGCGGCTCCGCTTGTTGCGGCGGGCGCCGCCTCCAGTTCGACTTTGGGATGCGCCTGCCGGGCGGCGCTGCGCCTGCCCCCCCGCCCCGCGCTGGGGAGCCGGCTCGCCCTTGGCCCGGCCGTTGCTCGACTGCTTGGCGAGCGCGGCGGCGGGGACCGGCGCCGGCGCCGGGAAGGACAGTGGGGTCACCCGGCCGGCGCCGGGGAACCACGGTGGAACCTTGAGACCGCCCCAGCCGACCACGATGAACTGCTGGACGATCATGAAGACGCTCTGGGTCACCCAGTAGAGGGTGATGCCGATGGGGAAGATCATGCCGAAGACGAACACCATCACCGGCATGAAGAACATCATCTGCCGCGACATCTTGGCCATCTGCCGCTCCTGGTCGGACATGTCCGGCCGCAGCGGCGGGGCCATCATCTTCGACTGCACCAGGGTGGCCATCGCGGCGATGATCGGCAGGATCAGCACGGTGGGATGGCTCAGCGCCAGCGCGTAGTTGACGTGGTTGGCGGCGTCGGTGCAGCAGACCTTCAGGCCGGTCTGGGACACGTTGGGGACCCAGAGGAAGCCGAGGTCGCTGTGCAGCGAGCCCTGCACCGAGGTGATCGCCCGGTAGAGCTCGGCGATGATCGGCCACTGCACCAGGATGGGCAGGCACCCGCTGAGCTGCGACAGCGGGTTGATGTTGTGCTCCTTGTAGAGCTTCATCATCTCCGCGTTGAGCTTCTGCGGGTCCTTCTTGTACTTCTTGCGCAGCTCGGTCATCTGCGGCGCGATCAGGCGCTGCTCGGCCTGGATGCGCCGCGAGGTGCGCAGCTGCCAGGTGAACAGCGGGAAGAGCAGGGTGCGGATGACCAGGGTGGTGGCGATCACCGCCAGGCCGAAGGCGCCGATCGCCGAGCCCAGCCCGTGGGCGAAGAAGGCGTGCAGGTGCTCCAGCAGGAACTGGATGGGCTGCTGGAACGCGTGGTAGAAGAGGTCGCCGATGGCCTGGGCGGGGTTCACGTGGCACTCCCGGTGTGGGCGGCGGCCTTCTCGGCGCGGCGCCGGCGCCTGGCTTCGCGCCAGCTCACGTAGTTCTCAGGGACGGGATCGTACCCGCCTTCGTAGAAGGGCTGGCAGCGGCCGATGCGGCGCAGCGCCAGCCACCAGCCGCGGCGGACGCCGAAGCGCTGCAGCGCCTCCTGCCCGTAGTGCGAGCAGGTGGGCTGGAAGCGGCACTGGCTGAACAGCGCGAAGATCGGGCCAACGGTGACCCGGTAGAGCCGGATGAAGAGGATGCTGGCGCGGGTCATGCGGGTGATGGCATCAGGGCGCGGCGGGGGCCGGGCCGGACCGACCCATTCTCCGCCATCCGCCGGCGGGCGGCGCCGAGGCTGCGCCAGAGCTCGGCGGCGAGATCGGCGAAGGGCAGGTGCAGGGCCGACGGCGAGGTGCTCACCACCACGTCGAGCCCGGCGAGCTCGGCGCGGCGCGGCTCGAGGATGGCGCGGAGGCGGCGGCGCACCGTGTTGCGCTCCACCGCACCGCCCACCGACTTGGGGATGGCGAAGCCGAAGCGCGCGTGGGTGAGGCCGTTGGCGGCGAGGTGGACGCGCAGGGCGGCGGTGCCGGCGGAGGCTCGCTCGGCGCGCACGGCGGCGAACTGGCGGCGACCCGAGAGTCGCTCCCGCCGCTTCACCGCACGGGAGCGGGCGTCAGGAGCTTGCGGCCCTTGCGGCGCCGCGCCTTGATCACCTGCCGGCCTCCCGGGGTGGACATCCGGATGCGAAAACCGTGCGTCTTGCGCCGGTAGCGCTTCTTCGGCTGGTACGTCCGCTTGATGGGAAGGTCTCCGAGACGGGTATTCGAATCGATCGCACCCGGGGCAGCCGACGACGGCCGCCACGGCGGGCGGAGGGCTCAGGGAGTATACAGCGGAGGGCGTCGTTGGTGGCAGGAGCGTTGTAGCGAAGACGCCATCAACCTGGGCGTTGTGGGACTCGGCCGACGTTGCTAGACTCGCCCCTCGCTCCGCCGCGGCAGGGTCGCTTCCCCTCCACATCCCATCCACAACCCCGGCAAGCATCCTTGCGCTTATCCACGGTTGTGCACAACCTGTGCACAACTCAGGGCTCGGCAAAGGGGTTCGGCGGGTGTGCGCGTGGCTTGATGTCCGGGGGATTGGTATGCCCGTTTCCGGGAGTGAACTCACCTGGGGAGGTGACCGTATCGTGCCGATGGAGAGCCAGTCGCGAGTGGGGGCCGCGGTGCCCGCGGACGTCCAGCAGATCTGGCAGGCCGCCCAGGAGGAGCTCCGCTTCCAGATCGCGACCCCCGGCTACGAGACGTGGCTCCGCAACGCCGTCCTGCTCGACTGCGAGGACGGCCACATGTTCACGCTGGGCGTGCCGACGCGCCTGGCGCGTGACTGGTTGACCGAGCGCTACGTCCCGCTGATCCGCGAGACCCTGAGCGGCCTGCTCTCCCGCGAGTGCGAGGTGCTGATCACCGTCGACCCCGCGGCCGCGCCGCCGCCCGACGAGCCCGCGCCGATCGCCGACGAGCCACCCGACTCCGCGCCCTCGGTGCTCGGCGGCGCCGAGCCCTTCGAGCTGACGGGCGCGGGCAGCAACGAGTCGCGGCTCAATCCCAACTTCAGCTTCAACACCTTCGTCGTCGGCAACTCGTCGCGCTTCGCCCATGCGGCGTGCCGCGCCGTGGCCGACGCGCCCGGCAAGGCCTACAACCCGCTGTTCCTGTACGGCGGCGTGGGTCTCGGCAAGACGCACCTGATGCACGCCATCGGCGCGGCGGTGCGCGAGGGACATCGACGTCCGCCCAAGGTGGCCTACGTGACGTCCGAGAAGTTCATGAACGAGATGATCGCGTCCATCCAAGAGAACCGGATGAACGACTTCCGGGGACGCTATCGCACCGTCGACGTGCTGCTCATCGACGACATCCAGTTTCTGGCAGGAAAGGACAGAACTCAGGAGGAGTTCTTCCACACCTTCAACGCGCTGCACGAGGTGCAGAAGCAGATCGTGGTGTCCTCCGACCGGCCGCCCAAGGACATCCCGACGCTGGAGGACCGGCTGCGCTCGCGCTTCGAGGGCGGCCTGATGGCGGACATCCAGCCACCCGACTTCGAGACCCGGCTGGCCATCCTCAACTCCAAGCTGGGCGCCAACAGCCGCCTGGTTCCCGACGAGGTGTGCAGCTTCGTCGCCCACAAGATCCAGAAGAACATCCGCGAGCTGGAGGGCGCGCTGATCCGCGTGCTCGCCCACGCCTCGATCAGCGGCGAGCCGGTCACCGTCGAGGCGGCGCAGCGCATCCTCGTCGACATCATCCCCAGCGGCGGCTCGCGGCCGCTCACCGTCGACCTGATCCAGGAGACGGTCGCCGACTACTACAACATCGCCCTCGACGAGATGCTCGGCCGCCGGCGCGACAAGCACATCGTCTTCCCCCGCCAGGTGGCCATGTACATCATCCGCGAGGAGACGGCCTCGTCCCTGCCCGCCATCGGCAACGCCTTCGGCGGCAAGGACCACACCACCGTGCTCCACGCCTGCGAGAAGATCAACGAGCTGGCCAAGGAGGACCAGCGTCTGCAGCACGACCTCCGCCAGATCCGCGACCGGCTGATGGCCCGATGACGGCGCGGGACGCGGCTGTGGAGATCACGGGGACACTGTGGGTACAACTGCGCGGCGATGAAGGGCGGTTGATGAACTGGGGAAGAAACGGCGAGTTCGCCACCCCGGTGTCCCCCGAACATAGGGTCCGGTTCGAGCGCGAGATGGGGGGTTTTCCCCAGCGTCCCCATCCACTACGGTCTGCTTCTCTTCCAGAAACCAGTTAACGAAGGAACCTACGCTGGTGACAAGTTCGATCGAGGTCTCCCAATCGATGAAGTGCACGGTCTCCCCGTCGGCCCTGGGCACCTGCCTCAGCCTGGTCTCCCGAGCCGTGTCGCCACGGTCCACCCTGCCCATCCTCAGCAACCTGCTGCTGGAGACCGCCGAGGACGGCCTGCGGGTGACCGCCACCAACCTCGATCTGACCATCATCGCCACCGTCGAGGCCGAGGTCGCCCAGGACGGTCGCACCACCGTGCCCGCCCGGCTGCTGACCGACTACGTGTCGTCGCTGGCTGAGGCTCCCTGCACGCTGGAGCTGAACCCCGCGACGCAGGTGGTCAAGGTGGCCTGCGGGATCCACCGCTCCAACATCCACGGCATCGACGCCGTCGAGTTCCCGCCGCTGCCGGCGCGGGACGGCGAGTCGGGGATCGAGGTCGACGCCGCGGCGCTGGCCTCGGCGATCGCGCAGACGGCGATGGCGGCGTCCTCGGACGAGGCGCGTCCGGTGCTGACCGGGGTGCTGCTGGAGATGGACGGCGACCGCCTGACCCTGGCGGCGACCGATGGCCACCGGCTGGCGGTGCGCACGCTGGACGTCACCGTGCACGGCGATGCGCCGTCGGGGACGATCATCGTGCCGGCGCGGCACCTGTCCGAGGTGGCGCGGGCGGTCAACTCCAACCGGCCGACGGTGCGGATCACGCTATCGCAGCAGCGCAACCAGGTGTTCTTCACGATGAGCGGGCTGGAGATCTCCTCGCGGTTGATCGAGGGCACCTACCCCAACTACGCCCAGGTCATCCCCGCCGAGTCGCGCACCACCGTGGCGCTGCCGACCGCGGCGCTGCTGCGTGAGACGCGCACCGTGTCAGTTCTGGCCAAGGATGCCGCGAACCCGGTGCGCTTCAAGGCGTCGCCGGAGGGGACGCTGACGCTGGTGGCGCAGACCGCCGAGGTCGGCGACGACGAGGCGCCGTTGACGGCGGACGTCAAGGGTGAGGAGGTGCAGATCGCGTTCAACGCGCGGTATGTGCTGGATGCGCTCGCCGTGGTGGGCACCGACGAGGTGCAGCTGTCGTTCAACGGGCCGCTGTCGCCGGGGGTGATTCGGCCCGTCGGGAGTGGCGACTACCTGTGCATCATCATGCCGGTGCGGGTGCCGATGTAGGTACTGCCGCCGCTTCGCGCGGCAGATGATTCCTGTGCAGCGGTCCTGCTCAACTCATCGCGGTGAAGCGCAGCCGCTTGACGGTCCCCTCGCCGACGCGAGCGTTGACCGCCGCAATGATGCGCGGCGCATCCATCTGCAACTGCTGCGACAGCGCCGTGTGCGCGGTGGCGACGAGCAGCGCGCCGCGCTCCAGAGAAAGCGCGCGACACATCCCGCCCATGGCGGGCCCAACAACCACGGCGAACGCATCCTGCACCTGCACCTGCCGCACCGCGCGCCGGATGCCCATGCGCCGCAACGCAGGATCGAAGAGGTCGGAGAGGCGCTGCTCGTCAGGCATGAGCTTCAGACCGCCTCGACACGCAAGGCGGGATCCGCGCCCACATGTCCACCGCGCACGGTGAAGCGGCGCACGTCCGCGCCGGCGGGCAGGTCGAGGGCGGCGGTCTCGCTGGTGGTGAGCAGCGCCTGGGCCGTGCTCCCCGCACCGAGCGCTGCGAGCAACCGCAACCGGCGCCCCGCGTCGAGCTCACTCAGCACGTCGTCCAGCAAGAGCACCGGCGCGACCCTGGCGACGCTGCCAACGTGTCGCACCTCGGCGAGCTTGCAGGCCAGCACCATGCTGCGCTGCTGTCCCTGGGACGCCGTGGAGCGGGCGGGGCGCGCGTCGAGCAGGAACTCCACGTCGTCGCGATGCGGCCCGGCGACGGTGACGCCGCGCGCGATCTCCTCGCCGCGTCGCTCCGCGAGCAGCGACGCCAGGGACGCGGACAAGGCGTCGGCATCGGTCGCTGACGCGTCGACGCCCTCGCCCACGTAGCGAAGCCCCAGCACCTCTCGCCCGTCCGTCAACTCCGCCAGAGCCTCCGACGCCAGCGGCTCCAGGCTGCGCACCAGCCGCGTCCGCGCCACCCGGATGCGCCCGCCCACCGCCACCAGCTCACGCGTGAACGCCTCCACGGCGTCGAAGGACGCCAGCCGATCCCGCACCATGCGCAGCGACGCATTGCGCTGCTCCATGACCCGCCGGTAGCGCACCAGGTCATCCGCGGCGCGCGCGTCGGTCTGCGACAGGACGATGTCGAGCAACCGCCGCCGCCCCTCCGGGCCGCCCTTGACCAGCTGCAGGTCCTCCGGCCAGAACAGCACCACCGGGCACAGCCCCAACACCGCGCGCGCCGCTCGTTCCTTGCCGTCGACGGTCATCGACCGGCCGACCCGCTCCGTCTCCGCGCGCCGCAGGGTCACCTCCACGTCGTGCGCCGCGTCGGGACGCACCACGTGCGCGCTCACCCGGCAGGCGGGCTCACCCCAGCCGATCACCTCGCCCGCCGACCCCGCGCGCGGCGACCGCGTCAGCGCCACCGTGGCCACGGCTTCCAGCAGGTTGGTCTTCCCCTGGGCGTTCTCGCCCACCACGACGTTGAGCCCCGGCCCGAGCTCGACCGACTCCTCGCTGTAGTTGCGGAACCGGAACAGGCGCAGCCGCTCGACGCGGCAGGCGTTCGACGGCATCACGCCGCGACGGCGGCCGCCGCCAGCCGGCTGATCAGCGCGGCGATCTGCGCCGTCGCCTGGGGACGCGCCGCATGGCGCAGCGCCTCGCGCATCGCCGGGAGCGATGCGGAGCCCGGCCGGGACAGCTCGCGCACCGCGTCGACCATGTCGGCCACGCGCGGGACGTAGCGCCCCGCGCCGGTGTCGACCACGTATTCGACATTGCCGCGTTCCTGACCCGGCAGGTGCGAGGTCAGCAGCAGCGGCACGCGCGAGCACAGCGCCTCGGCGATGGCGCCCGGCCCCGCCTTGGTGACCAGCAGGTCGCAGGCGCGCATCCACTCCGACATGTTGTCGACGAAGCCGAGCACGCGCAGCCGTGCCGAAACGCCAACGGACGCAGCGCGCAACGCCTCCAGCTCCGCCAGCGCCCGCTCGTTGCGGCCACAGATGACAACAACGTCGACGTCAGCGACGCCATCCAGGACGGCGGCCGCGCGGCGCGGCAACTCCCCCGAGCCCTCGCCGCCACCGCTCAGCAGCACCGTGAAGCGCGAGGGCGACAGCCCGAGCCGCAGGCGCAGTGAGCGCCGCGCCGAGCCGGCCGGAGCGGGCGAGGCGAAGGCTTCGTCCACGGGCAGCCCCAGGTCGTGGCAGCGATCCGCGGGCACCCCGGCGCGGCGCGCCCGGTCCAGCCCGCCCGGCGATGAGGTCACCACCGCATCCACGTCCGGGCACGTCCAGGCCGCGTGCACGTCGACCAGGTCGGTGATCACCGTCGCCAGCGGCACGTGCGGCCCCGGCAGGGACCGCAACGCACGCCAGGCGACGTGGTTGAGCAGCGGATGGAAGGACACCACCATCGCCGGGCGCAGCGCGGCGATCACCTCACGCAGCCCCGGCTCGACCAGCCGCAGCGCCGAGCCGCGCAGGGCCGCCACGGCCGCCCGCGAGTTGGTGGCGTGGTACAGCGCACCCCACAGCCACGGCGCCCGCCGCGTGATCGGCGAGTACAGCCCCACGACGCGCCCGACGAGCGGCGGCGAGGCTTGCACGAAGGGGTCGAGCACGTGCGTTGCGAAGCGCCCCGGGTAGGCCATGGCCAGCCGCCGGGCGACCGCCTCCGCACTGGCGCGATGCCCGCCACCGGTGTCGGCCACCAGGAAGAGCAGGTGCAGCGGCGCCCCTGCCGATTCGGGCGAATCCACCGCGGGCGGCTCCCCGGCCAGAGAGGGCGGGACGGCGACCTCGGCGGTCACCACAGCCGCCTTCGCCAGGCAGACGGACGCTCAAACATCAAGGGATACCCTACCCTTTGACACCCATGCGCCCACCAGACGCCGCCGCCGGCCCGGGCCGCGGGAGTGCCCGCCGGGCGCTCGCGGTGGTTTCGGTGCACGCCTCGCCGCTCGGCCCGCTGGGCCAGGGCGAGAACGGCGGCATGAACCTCTCCATCCGCCGCCTCTGCGAGGGCCTCGCCGAACGGGGCGTCCCCAGTGACGTCTTCATCCGCCGCGACGACCCCGACGCCCCCGCCGAGGAGCTGATCTGCAGCGGCAGCCGCGTGGTCCGTCTCGACGCGGGACCGGCGCGGCCGCTGGCCAAGGAGGAGGTGCTCGGCCACCTGCCCCAGTTCACCAGCGCCCTGCTCGCCCACGCCGAGTCGGAGCGGCGCGAGTACCGGCTGCTCCACTCCCACTACTGGCTGAGCGGCTGGGTGGCGCGCCGTGCCGTGCAGCGCTGGGGCGTGCCCTGGGTGCACTCCTTCCACACCCTGGCGCGGATCAAGGCCGCCGCCGGGCTGCCCGAGGACCCGGTGCGCGCCGAGGTCGAGGCGGTGCTGGCGCAGAAGGTCGACCGGCTGGTCGCGGGCAGCACCCAGGAGGCGCAGGACCTGATCCGCCTCTACGGCACCGAGCCCGACCACGTCTGCGTGGTGCCGCTGGGCGTGGACACCGAGGGCTTCGCGGCCCGCTCCACCTGGCACGTGCGCGAGCGGCTGGGGCTGCGCAACCGCCGGGTGGTGCTCTACGTCGGCCGCCTGGAGCGGCTGAAGGGCGCCGACACGCTGATCGAGTCGGTCGCCGAGCTGCACCGGCGCGACGGCTTCGGGGACGTGCACACCCTGGTGGTCGGCGCCGACAGCGGCGACGGAGCGCGCCAGTCCGACCACCCCGGCGGCGAGCGCGGGCGTCTTGAGGACCTCGCAACTGCGCGCGGGTTGGGCGGCCGGGTCACCTTCCTCGGCGCGGTCCCCCACGCCGATCTCGCCGACCTCTACGCCATCGCCGACGTCTGCGTGGTGCCCTCGCGAGCTGAGACCTTCGGGCTGGTCGCCCTGGAGGCGCAGGCCAGCGCCACGCCGGTGGTGGCCAGCGCCGTCGGCGGGCTGCTCGACATCGTCGAGGACGGCGTCACCGGCTACCTGGTGGCCGGACGCGACCCCGCCGACTACGCCGACCGGCTCGCCCGCATCCTCGCCGACACGCCGCTCCGCCTGCGCATGGGCGACGCCGCCCGCGAGCGCGCCCAGCAGTTCACCTGGACCCGCTCGGTGGACCGCCTGCAGACCCTGTACGACTGCGTGGAGGATCCCGAGCCCGCGCACGCCGTCGAGACTTGCGGCTGTCTTTGACCGAAACTCACCGGCCCGTCCGCACCGTCTTCTTCGACCTCGGCGACACCCTCATGTACGTGCATCCCGACGTGCCCACGCTGTACCTGCAGACCTGCAACGAGATCGGCGTCGACACCACGCCAGAGCGCATGGAGGACGCGCTGCACGCCGGTGAGCGCATGTACCGCGGCGCGCTGCGGGCGGGACGCAGCTTCGAGTCCTCGATGGACGAGGCGCGCGCCTTCTGGCAGGAGTACAACGAGCTGATCCTCGCCGAGGTGGGCGTCGAGCAGCGTCGCGCCGAGCTGGCGCTGCAGCTCACCCAGCGCTTCTGGCACCCGCATTCCTGGCGCGTCTTCCCCGAGGTTCACGACGTGCTCGCAGCGCTGCGCGCGCAGGGGCTGCAGCTGGCGATCATCTCCAACTTCACCGACGCGCTGGTCGCGCTCTGCGAGACCCATGAGCTCGACGGCTACTTCGACGTGCTGGTCGCCTCCGCGGTGGCCGGGGCGCAGAAGCCCGACGCCGGCATCTTCCGCGAGGCCCTGCGCCGCACCGGCGCCGACCCCGCGACGTCGCTGCACGTCGGCGACAACTACGTGGCCGACATCCTGGGCGCGCGCGGCTCCGGCATCGCCGGTGTGCTCGTCGACCGCAGCCGGGCCGGCGGCAAGGGCATGTTCGACTTCGCCCTGCGCGACGGCATCGGCGGCACCGCCGGAGTGCGTCTGGACTGCCCGGTCATCAGCGACCTGCGCGAGCTGCTGCCGCTGGTCAGCGCGAGCGGCGCCTACCCCGAGAACGACACCGCCACCGCCTCGTAGCCGCCCACCGGGAAGGTGGTGAGGAAGGCGGGATTGCTGCCGTCGACGTTCTCGATCGCCGCCTGGCGCACCCCCGACGCGTCGGGCAGCACGTAGGCGACCTGGCGTCCCGAGGGCGCCACCACGGCGCCGGAGAGGTCGCCCGGCAGGGGCTGGCTGGCCAGCCGGTCGCGGGCAGCGTCGGCGATGCTCACCCGGGCCAGCCCGGGGTCGCTGCCGTCCACCGGCCGCTCGGTGGCGAGCAGGGTGCCGTTGTCGACGAAGGCCACCGGGGTCAAGTCGGCGCCCACCCGTCGCGGCGTCGGGTCGCCGCCGCGCAGCCGCACCGTCCAGGTGCCCACCTGCGACGGATCGCCGTCGCGAGCCACCGCCAGCAGCGAGCCGTCGGGGCTGAGCGCGGGCGAGCCGGTGCCGTCGCCGAGCCCGGGCACCGCGTAGCGCACGTCGAGGTCAGGCATGGCCAGGTCGACGTGGGTCGCGCCGGTGACGGTGTTCTGCACCGGCAGGGCCAGCACCGACCCGTCCCCGCTCCAGGCCGCGGGGGCCGCCAGCGGGTCGCCGGGCGGCAGGTGGACGTCGTGGCCGCTGGCGATGGTCTGGACGTGGAGGCCGTCCGGAGCCTGGAAGGCGAGGCGGGTGCCGTCCGGGGACCAGGAGATCTGCCCGCCGTTCTCGGCGATGTGCCGCTCGACGAGCGAGGGCAGCGCCACCAGCGAGACGGCGGCCGCGCCCCCCGGAGCCCGCAGGTCGCGCTCCACCACGCCCAGCCAGCGCCCGTCCGGCGACACCGTCGCCTGCTCGTACCCGACCAGCGGGCCGCCGACCGGCACCTGCCCACACTGCGCGGACGCTTCGCAGCGCGGCGCGTCGAGCACGATCGCGGCGGCGGCAGGCTCGCCGGGGACGCTGGCGCCGAGCTGGGTGATCAGCACCTGGGTGGCCACCTCGCCGCTGCGCCGGGCCAGCACCGCGGCGTGCCCGTTGGGGTCGAGCTTGCCGGTGCGGAACACCGAGCTCACCGGCAGGGCGAGGCGCTGCCCGTGCTCGTCCACCGCGCCGGTGCCCACCGTCAGCGTGTACTCCACCCCGGCGTCGAGCAGGCGCCCCGGCAGCACCAGGAAGCGGCCGTGGTCGCGGGTGTTGCGGAAGACCTGGGTGCCCGGCACCGCCGGCTGCAGCGTGATCGCCCCGGTGGTGGCGGCATCCATGGCGTTGGAGAAGGCGACCACCATCGGCGCGTCCACCGGCACCAGGCTGCTGCCGTCCGAGGGGCTGACGCTGTTCACCGTCGGCGGCGGGCCGGTGGTGATGTTCCAGGTGTGGTCGAGCGCGTTGGCCACGCCCTGCTGGTCGGTGATCCCCGGCGACACGGAGAGGGTGTACTTGGTGTTCGAGGTGAACGGCGCCCTGGGGTGCAGCACGGTGAACGTCGAGGAGGCCGCGTCCCACACCACGTGGCACGATGCGGAGGCGGAGGCGCCAAACGCGGCCTGCAGGTCACAGCCCGTGATCCCCGGGTCGACGTGGAACCGCGAGCCAACGCTGTCGCGCTGCACGGGGTGGTCGAAGACCACGGTGATCGGCGCGTCGGCGGCCACGCCGGTCGAGCCGTTGACCGGGGACAGCCGGGTGATCTGCGGTGGAGCGCTGAAGCAGCCGGTCAGCAGCACACCGCACAGTGGTGCGAGAACCAGGAGCAGCGCCGCCCGCGCCCGCCCCACCCGACGCCCGAGCCCGATCAGAACGTCGCGCGCAGCGCCTGCTCGATGTCGATGCCCGCGGGCGACCCGGCGCCGGCCTTGACCTCGATGCGGGCGGTCAGCTCGCCGGCCAGGTTGTCGATGGTCGCCGGGTTCTGCACCAGCTCGCGCTGCGACTGCGTGTAGGCGCCGTGGATCTGGCCCTTGCGAAGCAGAATGACGCCGGTCTCGCTGCCGCCGCTGACCAGCACCGACCCGTCCACCTTCTCCTCGGCGAGGTATTCGAGCAGGGCGCTGAAGTTGACGAAACGGCCGAGCAGGCCGGTGAACATCGGCCGCGCGGTGAGCAGCTGGGCCAGCGCCACCACGGTCTCGCCGGCCAGCTCGATGACGTCGAGCAGGCCCTCGCCGCGCTCCATGCGGCGGCGGAAGTTCTGGAAGGCGCGCTCCCCCTGGGTCAGCTCGCCGGCGCTGAACAGCGCCTCGAGGACGTGCCCGTCGTGGAGCAGCAGCACGCCTGCGAAGTCGGCGCCGTCGATGCGCACGTAGCCGGTGTGCTTGTCGGAGTCGAGGGTGCGCAGCAGCTTGGGGAAGTCGACGAAGGCCGACTTGAGGCCTTCGTAGATCGGCTTGCCCGAGGGCAGCGGGTAGAGGTCGGTGAGCGGCGGGGCGTCGGGGTTGCCGTACACCTGGTTGGCCGGCGGTGCGGCGGGCATGGGGCTCGCGGCGAGCGTCTCGGTCACGGCGTTCTCCCTAGCGGCGTCACGAGGCGCGGGCCAGGAGGGCTCGTCCCCGGACCCCTCCTGCGCCTCTGCGGTCGCTTCCACGGCGGCCGGCACGGCGGCCGGCTCTGCTTCTGAGTGGTCTTCCTCCGCGGCGGCGGGGGCGCTGCCGTTGCTCTCGACGTGGTGCGAGGCCTTGCGGCGCTCGGCCTCCTGGAGGAGCTCGGTGGTCGCCGCCTTGATGGTCTCCTCGGCGGGGAGCTTGGCGCGGGGGTCGAAGGTGAACGCGCCGTCGGTCCAGCCGAGGGCGTTGATCACCGCCTCCTCGCCCTGGCCGAGGTCGCCGGTGGCGTGGAAGAGGTGGCCGAAGAGGAAGTACAGCGAGCACGTCTCGGGGCCCTGCTGCAGCGAGAGGGTGCCCGTGGCGCGCTCCGACTGCATGGCTTCGAGCAGGGACGCCAGATTGGTCTGCGCCAACGAGCCCTGGGTCTGCACTCCGTCACTCCTGAGAGTTCTGATCGGGGGTCGCTCTGAAAAAATCGGCGGGCGGACAAGGGGAACAACCCACCCGAGCTCCCTCGACAGGCCCGTATAGTACCAACCGAAACCTCACCGCGCCGCACCACGGATTCAACACCGATATGCAGGACCGTCCCGCCGTGCCGGATACCGGGCCGGGCTGGGACGCACACCTCCTCGCCTGGCCGCGCGCACACCTGCTCCAGTCCTGGGGCTGGGGCGAGCTCCAGGCGGGCGCCGGGTGGGAGGTCGAGCGGCTCGCCGTGGCGGTCGGCGCCGAGCGCACCCTGCCGCTGACCGCGCTGCGCGGTGGCGCCGGGCTGCCGGGGCTGCCGCCGCGGCTGTACGTGCCCAAGGGGCCGGCGTGCGCCCCCTCCGACGGCGAAGCGTGGCCGGCGGCCCTCGCGGCCCTGCGCTCCGCCGCCCAGCGCGCGGGGGCGTCGAGCCTGACCGTCGAGCCGAACGCCTGGGACGGCGAGCGCGCCGAGCTCGCCGATCAGCTCGGCAGCGGGTGGCGCGGCGCGGCCACCGTGCAGCCGGAGCACACCGCGGTGGTCGACCTCAGCGGCGGCGAGGAGGCGGTGCTGGCGCGGATGAAGCCCAAGGGCCGCTACAACATCCGGCTCGCCGCGAAGAAGGGCGTCACCGTCGCGACCCCGACCGACCCTGCCGGCGCCGCCCGCGAGCTGGCCCGGCTCTGCGCCGCCACCGCCAGCCGCCAGGGCATCAACCTCCCGGGCGCCGCCTACTTCGAGCGCGCCCTGCGCTGCCTGCCCACGGCTCGCGTCCACCTCGCCTGCGTCGACGGCGAGGCGGTCTCGGCGGTGCTGGTGGCGCACTTCGCCGGCGAGATGATCTACCTCTACGGCGGCTCGGAGACCCACCACCGCGAGCGCCAGCCCTCCTCGGCGCTGCACGCCCACGTCATCCGCGAAGCGCTGTCGGCGGGGTGCGACCGCTACGACCTCTGGGGCATCCCGCCGAGCGCCGATCCCGGCCACCCCTGGCACGGTCTGCGCCAGTTCAAGCTGGCCCTCGGCGGCGTCGAGCGCAGCGCGGCCGGCGCGTTCGTCGAGGTGCGGCGGCCGGTGGCGGCGCGGGCGGCGGCGGCGGCCAATGCGGCACGGCGCGCGGCGAGAAGGGCGACACGCCTGTCGCGAGCCCGCGGACGCTCAGACTCTGCCGTACAATCGCGCCCGACAATGGAGCCTCCAGCCGCTTCGTGAACGGACAGCGCAAGGTGCTCGTCATCGACGACGAGGCCATGATCCGCAAGACCGTCCGGCTCGCCTGTGAGAAGGAGGGGTATGCCGTCCAGGAGGCGGAGAACGGCACCGAGGCGCTGGCCAAGCTGGACAGCTTCCGTCCTGACATCATCCTGCTCGACCTGATGCTGCCCGACATCAGCGGCTTCGACGTCTGCCGCGACATCCGCCGCGCGGGCTACAAGCAGCCGGTGCTCATCCTCTCGGCGAAGACCGAGGAGATCGACGTGGTGGTCGGCCTGGAGATCGGTGCTGACGACTACGTCATCAAGCCGTTCCGTCCGCGCGAGCTGCTGGCGCGCATCGCCGCCCACCTGCGCAAGTCGCGCCAGGAGGAGGACCGCGAGGCCGACGGCCGCATGGTCTTCCGCGACCTGGTCATCGACGCCAACGAGCGCCGCGTCTACCGGCAGGACGAGGAGATCCAGCTCACCCACACCGAGTTCGACCTGCTGTCCTTCCTCGCCTCCAACGCGGGCAAGGTGCTGTCGCGCGAGAAGATCCTCAACTCGGTGTGGGGATACGAGTATCCGATCGAGACGCGGGTCATCGACGTGCACGTGCGCAACCTGCGCCGCAAGATCGAGGACGACGCGTCGCACCCGCTGTACATCCTCGCGGTGCCCGGCATCGGCTACCGCTTCACCGCGACCAAGCCCTGAGCCCCAAGAGCTTCCTGCTCTCGACCGAGCTGCACGACTACATCGTCGCGCACTCCATGCCGATCGACGCCGTGCAGCGCGACCTGATCACCGAGACGGCGGCGCTGGGCCCGGTGAGCGGCATGCAGATCGCCCCGGAGCAGGGCGCGTTTCTGACGATATTGACCGCATCTCTCGGGGTGCGCCGCGCCGTCGAGGTGGGCACCTTCACCGGCTATTCGTCGCTGTGCATCGCGCGCGGCCTGGCCGAGGGCGGCGAGCTGCTCTGCTGCGACGTCAGCGAGGAGTGGACCGGCATCGCGCGCCGCGCCTGGGACCGCGCCGGCGTCGCCGACCGCATCACCCTGCGCATCGCGCCCGCCGCGGAGACGCTGCGCACGCTTCCCGAGCAGCCGTACCTCGACCTCGCCTTCGTCGACGCCGACAAGGGCGGCTACCGCACCTACGCCGAGGAGCTGATCCCGCGGCTGCGTCCCGGCGGCCTGCTGCTGGTCGACAACGTGCTGTGGGGCGGCAGCGTGCTCCACGGAGCCGAGGCGCGCAGCGACACCGAGCACATCCGCGCCTTCAACGACTGGCTGGCCGCCGACCCGCGGGTCGACTGCGTGCTGCTGCCCATCGCCGATGGGCTGACGCTGGCGAGGCGTCGCGCGGACTACACTCCGTAGCCTCACATGGCCACGCCTCCCATGCTGCAGCCGCGCCGTCCCCAGGACCGCGTGCCCGCGCCGCCGCGACCCGACCCCGCCACCAGCGTGTCCGCCGTCTTCCTGGCGTTCGCCGCGATGGGCCTGTTCCTCGGCGGCATCCTCGCCGTCTACGACTGGCGCGCCCCCGGCGCCCTGTGGCCGCTGTTCTTCGGCGTGCTGGCCTCGTTCGGCGCCGCGCTGGGGGTGCAGGTGCTCGCGGCCACGGTCCGTCACCTCCGCCCGGGGCGCTAGGCCGGGGTGGCAGAACGGCTGCGGCCGGGCGGCAACGGCGACAGCGCGCGCGAGGACCAGCCCGAGCCCTTCCCGACCTACGAGGAGCTCGCCTCCGACCTGCTCGAGGCCCTCGACGAGGCCGGCCTGAGCATCGAGGACGTGCGCCACGAGCTGGAGCCGGGGGTCGGCGAGCGGCGCTTCGAGTGCGTCGTCCGCCTGCAGTCCGCCGACCCGCCCTCGCGGTACCACGCCCACCTCAGCTTCTCGTGGGACGCGCTGATGACCTACATCGCCGCCTACGGCGCCGGCGCCGACTGCGACCTCTACCACGACGAGGAGGAGGAGCAGGACTGTCCCCACCGCCACCTCCGTCCCCAGCCCTTCGTGGAGATCGAGGCCGAGTTCCTGCTCGGTGACGGCGGCTACGAGCTCCAGGAGGTCAGCGAGGTCAGCGCCTGGATCGACACCGTCCAGGCCCTGCTCGGCAAGGCCTTCCCCGAGGACGACCGCCCCTCCGTCCACGTCGCCATGGCCGCGCTGGGCTCGACGGTGCTGGTCGAGAAGCTCGCCGCCGAGCACTCCTGGCTGGTCGACTTCGAGACCCCGCCCGACCTGGGGCCGATCGCCCGCCAGGTCCACGCCGCGCTCCGCGTCGTGCCGGGGTTGGCCGACCGCCTGCCGATTTAGGCGCGACAGCCCAGCTCGGCGAGCATCTCGACGAAGAACGGCCGCTCCGGCAGGCTCGGATGGGGCACGGTGAGGGCGCCGTCGCTGTAGGGCATGGCGCCGTCCTCGCCGAGCAGGAGGATGTCGGCGTCGGCGCGGCGCGGTCCCCAGCGATAGGTGGTGCGGCGGCCGGCGTCGTGCTCGGCGCGCTGCGTGTGCTCCAGCCACTGCCGCGGCGCCCACGGAGCGGGAGCGCGGAGCTTGACCACCTGGTTGAGGAAGTCCGGCTGGTTGGTCACGCCCACGGCGCGGGTCAGCCGCTCCTCGGAGGCGGCGTCGATGCGCACCCCGTCGCGCAGCAGCAGCTCGCGGAGGAGGGCGAGCTGTCGGGTGCGGTTGCCCAGGTTGGCGCCCAGTGCCACCCAGGCCACGGCGGTGGCGCTCAGCCTGTCGGCCCCGGCGCCGGAGCGTCGCGCAGCTCGGCCGGCATGCCGCGAATCACCGCGTCGGCGACGCGCAGCGCCCGCACCGTATCGGCCACGTCGTGGACGCGCACCATGTCGGCGCCACGCTCGGCGGCCAGCACCGCCAGCGCCAGCGACCCCTCCAGCCGCTGCTCGGGAGGCGCGCCCCCGAGCAGCAGCCCCACCGTCGACTTCCGCGAGGCGCCCACCAGCAGCGGCCGGGCCAGCCCGCGCAGCTCGCCCAGCCGCCGCAGCAGCTCGACGTTCTGCGCGGGCGTCTTGCCGAAGCCGATGCCGGGGTCGACGATCACCCGCTCGCTCTCGATCCCCGCCGTCTCCGCCACCACCAGCGACTCGCGCAGCCCCAGGCCGACCGCCTCGACCACGTCGCCCGCGTACTCAGTCCCGCGCTGGTTGTGCATGCAGACCACGGCCACGCCGCGGGCGGCGGCCACCACCCGCGCCATGTCCGGGTCGCCGCGCAGGCCCCACACGTCGTTGACGATGTGCGCCCCGGCCCCGACCGCCGCGGCGGCCACAACCGCCTTGCGGGTGTCGACGCTCACCGCCACCGACGCAGGCAGCCGCCGCAGCACCTCGCGCAGCACCGGCAGCACCCGCTCCAGCTCCTCGTCCGCGGGCACCTCCACCGAGTTCGGCCGGGTCGACTCGCCGCCGATGTCGATGACGTCCGCTCCGGCCTCGGCCATGGCCAGCGCCTGGGTCACCGCCGCCTCCGGCCCGGCCGCGGCCAGCCCGTCGCCGGAGAACGAATCGGGGGTGACGTTGACCACGCCCATCACCAGCGTGCGCAGCCCGAACTCCAGCAGCACGCCCCGCGCGTTCACGGGTCGGGCCCGGCCACCCTTCCCCGCCAGCGCCTCCTGCAGCGCCGCGCCCAGGGCCTCGGTGCGGCGTCCCCACTCGACCATCCGCGAGGGCAGCTCCCCGAAGGCGCTGAGCGGCCCCAGCAGGACGACCCGGTCGCCGTTCGTCGAGCTCAGCACCTCGCCGCCGAGCCGGCGGAACTCGCGCTCCAGCACCCGCGTCTCGTCGGGCGCCAGGCCGCGCACCGCGAACGCCTCCTGCGAGCCGTGGCGTGCCAGCGCCGGGAGCGCCGCGGGCCCGACGCCGAGCGAGAGCACCGCGTCGCGCAGCGCCTCGGCGGGACCGGGCAGCAACGGCCGGACCGCGTAGCGCGCCGAGTCCGCCGCGGAGGCGTTCACGCCGTGGTCAGGCGGAGGGCTGCCCAGCCGCCTGCTCGGCGGGCACGTCGGCGGGCTGCAGGTCACCGACCATCGAGCGCTTGGGCACCATCACCCGGCGCCGGAAGATGCAGACCCGCTCGCCGCGCTGGTTGTAGGCGCGGGTCTCGACGTAGACGACGCCGCGGTCGTTCTTCGACTGCGACTCCTTCTTCTCCAGCACGGTGGTCTCGGCGTAGATGGTGTCGCCGTGGAAGGTGGGGTTCTCGTGCTTGAGCGACTCGACCTCGAGGTTGGCGATCGCCTTGCCGCTGACGTCGGACACGCTCATGCCCAGGGCCAGGCTGTAGACCAGGTTGCCGACCACCACGTTGCGCTTGAACTGGGTCTGCGTCTCGGCGTAGTGGGCGTCGAGGTGCAGGGGGTGGTGGTTCATGGTGATCAGGCAGAAGAGGTGGTCGTCCGCCTCGGTGATGGTCTTGCCCGGCCAGTGCCGGTAGGTCGCCCCGACCTCGAACTCCTCGTAGTACCGACCGAACTGCACGGCGAATCAGCTCCTGACAAATGTGCTCTGCGCACCCGGCACTGTACCCGCCCCGCCCTACACTCCGCCGCGATGCTCGACTTCCCCACCGGCTTGGTGGTGCAGGGCCCGGCCCTCGACCTGCTCGGCGCTCTGCCCGACGGGTGCGTCGACCTGGTCTACGTCGACCCGCCGTTCAACACCGGCAGGGCGCGCCGGGGCCTGCGGATGCGCACCACCCGCGACGACGAGGGCGGCGACCGCACCGGCTTCGGCGGCCGCCGCTACGCCACCGCCGCCGAGCCCCGCGAGGCCTACGCCGACGCCTTCGACGACTACCTCGGCTGGCTGCGCCCCCACCTCGTCGAGACGCGCCGGGTCATGGCCGGGCACGCCAGCCTCTACTTCCACATCGACCCCCGCGAGTCGCACTACTGCAAGGTGCTGCTCGACGAGGTGTTCGGCCGCGACTGCTTCCTCAACGAGGTGGTCTGGGCCTACGACTACGGCGCGCGCAGCACCAGGCGGTGGTCGCCGAAGCACGACGTGCTGCTGGTCTACGTCCGCGACCCCGAGCGCTACCACTTCGACACCGCCGAGGTCGCGCGCCTCCCCTACATGGCGCCATCGCTGGTCACCCCGGAGAAGGCGCTGCGCGGCAAGCTGCCCACGGACGTGTGGTGGCACACCATCGTGCCCACCAACTCGCGCGAGCGCACCGGCTACCCGACGCAGAAGCCGCTCGGCGTGCTCCGCCGCGTCGTCGCCGCCTCCTCGAAGCCGGGCGACCTGGTGCTCGACTGGTGCGCCGGCAGCGGCACCACCGGCGAGGCCGCCCACCAGCTCGGCCGCCGCTTTCTGCTCGGCGACGAGAGCCCCCAGGCGATTGCAGTCATGCGCAAACGATTGGAGCCAATCGTTCCCCACCTGCGCGTCGCCGTCAGTTGAGCGCGGCGGGCAGCACCACGGTGAAGGTGGTCCCCTGTCCCACCTCGGATTCGACGCTGATGTGGCCGCCGTGGGCCTCGACGGTGTGGCGGGCGATGGCCAGCCCCAGCCCGGCGCCGTCGCCGTCGCGCTGGCGTGAGCGGTCCGCCTTGTAGAAGCGCTCGAAGATGCGCGGCAGGGCGTCGACGGAGATGCCCACGCCGGTGTCGGCGACCTGCACGGCGACACGCGAACCGGCGCGCGGCTCCGCCTTCACCGTCACCGATCCGCCGCTGGGCGTGAACTTGATCGCGTTGTGGACAAGATTGCGCACAACCAGCGCCAGCCGCGAGGTCTCGCCGACCACGGGCGGCGTCTCGGTGGCGATGTCGAAGCGCAGCTCGACGCCGCGCTCCTCGGCCAGGGGACGCAGCCGGTCGGCGGCGTGCACCAATTCCTGCACAGAGACAGGGGCGGGATGGAGCGGCCGCTCACCCGCCTCCATCAGCGACAGCTCGAGCAGCTCGTCGACCATCTGGCGCAGGTGGGCGACCTCCTGGCCGATGCGCTCGACGAACTGCGCCGCCTCCTCGGGCTCACCGAGCGCGCCGTTCTGCAGCGTCTCGACGAGCAGGTGGATGGCGGTCACCGGGGTGCGCAACTCGTGGGAGACGTTGGCCACGAAATCGCGTCGCACCGTCTCCAGCTGGCGCAGCCGCGTCTTGTCGCGGAGCACCACGGCGACGTCGATGTGGCCTTGTCCACCAAGGGGAATCGCCCGCGCCGTGACGGTGTGCTCGCCGACCACGTCGGTCAGCTCGTCGTTGGTCTCCAGGTGGCGTTCGAAGGCGCCGTTGACCAGCAGGGCGATGCGGTAGTCCGGTGCCACCTCGGCGAGCGGCCGCCCCACTGCGCCGGCGTCGACCGCGAAGAGCTCACGAGCCGCGGCGTTGAGCCACACCACGCGGCGCGGTGCCGACACCACGATGACCGCGTCTTCGAGGCGGTCGCACAGGACGGCGAGCAGAGCTGCCGTTTGGGCGCCGCCCTCGTGCACAGCTGACATGGTCGAAACAGTATAGAGAGGAAGGAACATTGCGGCACCGGTGCGGACTCTTAACCGCTCGTTAATGGGTGCCTAAAGCACTGACAATCCACGGCAGGGCACGATGGCCGCGTCAGAGTGCGGACTGCGCCGAGTCATCAGGGCCGCCCGGTCCGAGCGCAGACGCCACGGGGCTTGTATGCAACTGCGAATCCTCGCCGTACCGGCGCTCGCCGGGCTCGCGCTCGTCGCGTGTGGCAGCACGGACAACAACTCGACCAACTCGCCGTCCGGTGGCGCCGCGACGGCCAGTGCATCGCCGACCGCCGCCGCCTGCGCGACCGGGACGATCACGGCCAGCGGCTCCACGGCGCTGCAGCCCCTGGTGCAGAAGGCCGCCCAGCTCTACCAGGCGAAGTGCACCGGCGCGACCATCACGGTCAGCGGCGGCGGCTCGTCGACCGGCCTCAGCAACGTGGCCAGCGGCACGTCGGACATCGGAAATTCGGACGTTCCTGTCAGCAACGCCAAGGCCGTCGACCCGACCACGGTCAAGGACCACCAGGTTGCCGTCGTGGTGTTCGCGGTCATCGTCAACCCCGGCGCCGGCGTCACCAACCTGACCACGCAACAGATTCAGGACGTGTTCAGCGGCAAGGTGACCAACTGGAAGTCGGTGGGCGGCAAGGACGTGCCAGTCACCCTGATCGAGCGCAAGCCGGGCTCGGGGACGCGCCTCAGCTTCGACAAGGACATGATGGGCGGTACCGCCGAAGCGGCCAACCCGGCGTCCACTCAGGACTCGACGCAGCTCGTGCTCACCGGTGTGGGCGGCGCCAGCGCGCCGGGTGGCGTCTCGTACGTCGCCGCGGGCTCGGCCGACTCCACCGTGGTCAAGGTCAGCATCGACGGCGTGTCCGCCACCGGTGACGCCGTGAAGGCCGGCACGTACAAGCTCTTCTCGCACGAGCACATGTACACCAAGACCGCCGCCTCCCCGCTCGCCGACGCGTTCATCAACTACATCCTCTCCAGCGAGTTCCAGACCACCCAGGTCTCGACGCTCGGCTACCTGCCGGTGGCGACCACCTCGGAGCAGTCCGCCGCCGACCAGTAGGATTCGGCTACGCAACCTCCTCAGCTTCCCGTGATCTCAGGCCAGGGCGGTGGGGCGACAGCGCCCCCCGCCCGGGCCCAGAACGCCGCCGCGGTCCCAGGCCTGCGGCGGCGTTCGCGTCTCATCGACCGCGCCTCCCGCCACGTCCTCCTCGCCGGTGCGGGGATCAACGTGGTCGTCGTCGCCCTGGTGGTCATCTTCCTGCTCTCACGCGCCTGGCCGACGATCAGCAACATCGGCTTGGGCCACTTCTTCGGCAGCGCCAAGTGGGCGCCCGACGAGGGCCTCGGCTTCGGCATCGGCAGCTTCGGCGCCCTGGCCCCCATCTTCGGCTCCTTCGCCGTGGTCACCCTGGGGCTGCTCATCGCCGTGCCCTTCGCACTCGCCGTGGCGGTGTTCGTCACCGAGACCAACCCGATCGTCGGCGAGCGTTTCATCCGGCCGGCGGTCGAGGTCTTCGTCGGCATCCCCTCGGTGGTCTACGGCTACCTCGGCTTCATCGCCCTGCTCCCGCTGCTCCACAACTTCGCCCCGCCGGGGCGCCAGGGCTCGGGGATCCTCGCCGCGGGCATCGTGCTGGCGATCATGGTCATCCCCACCATCGCCACCATCAGCGCCGACGGCCTGCTCTCGGTCCCTGGCGCGCTGCGCGAGGGCTCGGCGGCGCTGGGCGCAACCCAGTGGCAGACCATCCGCCGCGTCCTGCTCCCCGCGGCGCGGCCCTCGATCGTCAGCGGCATCGTCCTCGGCTTCGCCCGCGCCATGGGCGAGGCGCTGGCGGTGGCCCTGGTCATCGGCGACGTCAACGTCATTCCCAACTTCGCCAAGGAGGGCCTGGGCGCGCTGCTCGAACCCTTCACCACCATGACCGTCACCATCACCGACGGCGTCGACAAGCTGGCCATCAACCCCGACGGCACCGCGGCGCGCTACATGCTCGCGGTGGTGCTGCTGGTGGTGACCTTCCTGGCCATCATCATGGTCCGCCTGGTGACGCGCGGCCGGCGCGGGAGCAGGGCGTGAACCGCAGCCTGCGCCGCCGCAACGCGCTGGCCATCGGCGCTGTGCGCGGCATGGTGCTGCTGCTGGTCGCGCTGCTGGTGTGGATCATCGTGTTCATGCTCATCCAGGGCTGGGGTGAGCTGACCCGCGGGCGCTTCTACACCAACGTGCCCAACATCGGCGGCCCGGGCAGCGGCGTCGGTCCGCAGCTCTTCAACACGGTGTACGTCCTGGTGCTGTCGATGCTGCTGGCGCTGCCCATCGGCCTGGCGGGTGGCATCTTCTTCGCCGAGTACGCGGGCACCGGGCGGGTCACCAACCTGCTGCGCCGCGCCTCGGAGACGCTGGCGACGCTGCCCTCCATCGTGGTCGGACTGTTCGGCTACGCGCTGTTCGTGCAGGCGACCCACTCGCATCCCAGCCGGCTGGCCGCGGCGCTGAGCCTCACCGTGATCAACCTCCCCTACGTGGTGCGCATCTCCGAGGACGCGCTGCGCGCCCTGCCCCCCGCGTTGCGCGAGGGCTCGCTGGGCCTCGGCGCGACCCGCTGGCAGACGGTCTACAAGGTGCTCCTGCCCGCCGCGCTGCCCGCGCTGGTCACCGGGGTGATCATCACCGCGGGCCGGGTGTTCGGCGAGGCGGCGGCGATCCTCTTCACCGGCTCCAACTTCTCGCTGACGGCGCACCCCAACTTCTCGCTCAGCCCCTTCGACTCCGGCGACACGCTGGCCGTCGACCTCTACGTCTTCCGCACCCAGGCCGAGCCCGCCGCCGTTCCCGACGCGCGGCAGTACGCCGATGGCGTCGCGGCACTCCTCGTCATGGCTGTCCTGGTGTTCAATGTCGGTGCCCGCCTGCTCGGCCGGGCCGCCGTCCGGCGTCTGCAGAGGACAGCGTGATGACCGCCACAGAGAGGATCGGAGAACCAGTGGCCCTCAGCCCGGTGCCACAACCCCAGCCGCAGTCCCAGCCCGGCCACCGCAGCGTGGAGCTGGCGCCGCCGGCCGACCCGATGAAGATGGCGGTGCACAACCTGCACTGCTACTACGGCGACTTCCTGGCCGTGCGCAACGTCACGCTGGAGGTCCCCGAGCGGCAGATCACGGCCATCATCGGCCCCAGTGGCTGCGGCAAGTCGACCCTGCTGCGCACCATCAACCGCATGAACGACCTCATCCCGGCGTTTCGGGCCACCGGCTCGATCCTGCTCGACGGTGAGGACATCCTCGGCCCGCAGGCCGACCCCATTGGAATGCGCCGCCGTGTCGGCATGCTCTTCCAGCGGCCCAACCCCTTCCCCACCTCGATCTTCGACAACGTCGCCTACGGGCTGCGCATCGCCGGGCGCATGCCCAAGAAGCAGCTCACCGAAACGGTGGAGCGCGCCCTGGAGCGCGCCGCACTGCTCGACGAGGTGAAGGACCGCATGGACCGCTCCGCGCTGGGCCTCAGCGGCGGCCAGCAGCAGCGCCTCTGCCTGGCGCGCGCCCTGGCCGTGGAGCCGGAGGTGATCCTCATGGACGAGCCGTGCTCGGCGCTCGACCCCATCGCCACCCTGCGCATCGAGGACCTGATGCGCGAGCTGAGCGGCACGGTGACCCAGGTGATCGTCACCCACAACATGCAGCAGGCCGCCCGCGTCAGCGACGCCACCGCCTTCATGCTGATGGGCGGGGGCCGCGCCGGGGAGCTGGTGGAGATCGGCCCCACCGTGGAGCTGTTCCGCAACCCCCGCGACCGCCGCACCGAGGACTACATCACGGGTCGATTCGGATGAGCGAGCCGTTGCACCACCCGCACCGTCCTGTTCTGCAGGAGGAGATGGAGCGGGTTCGCGAGATGGTCCTCGACCTCGGCCGGCGCGTCGACGCCGCCATCGGCCGGGCCACCCGCGGCCTGGTCGAGCGCGACGTGGAGATGTGCGCCCGCGTCATCGCCGAGGACCACCACATCAACGAGCTGCAGCGCGAGGTGCGCGAGCTCTGCTTCACCGCGGTGCTCACCCAGGCCCCGGTGGCCCGCGACCTGCGCGAGCTGCTCGGCATCCAGCACATGGCCGCCGAGCTGGAGCGCATGGGTGACCACTGCGTCAGCATCGCCAAGATCGGCCGCTCACTCGCCGACCTGCCCGAGATCAAGCCCAACGTCGACCTGCCCGCCATCGCCCAGCTCACCGCCGAGCAGCTCCGCTCCATGCTCAGCGCGCTGGTCGCCCGCGACACCGACGCCGCCCGCGTCGTTGCTGCCAAAGATGACCGTATCGACCGCATGTACCACCGCGTCTTCGACGACCTGGTGCAGTGCATGGTGGAGGATGGAACCAACGTGTACGCCGCGACCAACCTGATCATGGTGGCGCACCACCTGGAGCGCATCGCCGACCGGGTGACCAATCTCGCCGAGGACCTGGTGTTCCTGGAGACAGGCAGCATCGAGGAGCTCGGGTGAGATCGTGGTTGCACAGGTCGCCGTCGCCCCCCGCCGCCCGCTGAATTCGATGGCCAAGCGCATCCTGGTCGTCGAGGACGAGCCCACCATTCGCGAGACGCTGCGCTACAACCTGGTCAAGGAAGGCTACCTGGTCAGCGAGGCGTCCACCGGGACCGAGGCGCTCACCGAGGCGCGCCGCGTCCGTCCCGACCTCATCCTGCTCGACCTCATGCTCCCCGAGCTGAGCGGGCTGGAGGTCTGCCGCATCCTCCGCCAGGAGATGCCGACCCCGATCCTCATGCTCACCGCCAAGGGCACCGAGGTCGACAAGGTGGTCGGCCTGCAGATCGGCGCCGACGACTACGTGACCAAGCCGTTCTCACTCAGCGAGCTGATGGCGCGCATCACCGCGCTGCTGCGTCGCGCCGAGATGAGCGGTGGCGCGGCGCAGAAGCAGGTGGCCGAGGTCGAGGCGCTCGGCGACTTCCGGCTCGACCGCGCGGCGCGCACCGTCAGCGTCGGCGGCGAGGAGGTGCGCCTGGCACCCAAGGAGTTCGACCTGCTCTCCTACCTGCTCGCCCACCCCGGTCGCGTGCAGTCGCGCGAGTCGCTGATCCAGCGGGTGTGGGGCTCCAACTTCTTCGGCGATCGCAAGACGGTGGACGTGCACGTCCGCTGGCTGCGCGAGAAGTTCGAGCGCTTCGACCGGCTGCCCTTCCGCATCACCACCGTGTTCGGCGTCGGCTACCGCCTCGACGTGCTCGAGGACCGGTAGGCCAGCTCGTCCTGGGCCGCGGTCTCGCGCCACTGGCGCACCTCCCAGCGGCGGCGCTGGGCCAGCGCGAGCAGCTCCGCGTCGGGGTTGATGGCCACGGGACGGCCGACGCCGCCGAGCATGTAGGCGTCGGCGAAGCTGTCGGCGTAGGCGGTGGAGCGCTCCAGGTCGATGTGGTGGCGCCTGGCCATCGACTGCAGCGCGTGGTACTTGGCGATGCCGTGGCAGAAGTGGACCAGCTCGCCGGTGTAGCGGCCGCCGTGGACCTCAGCCCTGGTGGCCGCGACGTCCAGTGCGCCGAGGGCGCGGGCCAGCGGCTCGACGATTTCGATCGGGCCCGAGCTGACCAGGAAGATCGGCTCCTCGGCGCGGTTGTGGGTGTCGATGGCGTCGAGGGCGCCCTCGAAGAGCCGGGGCAGCAGCACGCTTTCCAGCGACTCGGTGGCGACCGCGCGCAGCCGCCTGGCCTCGATGCCGCGCACCACCTCGGCGCCGGTGCGCCCGGCGTCCTCGATCTGCTGATGGGTGGCGCCGCGAATGGTGAAGCTGAGCTGGTGAATTCCCGCGGAGACCAGGCGTGTGCGCGAGAGCAGTCCGGCGCGTCGCAGCGGCCCGGCCAGGGCCAGGAGCGACGAGCCGCGAAGCAGGGTGCGGTCGACGTCGAAGAACGCCGCGGCGCGGGGGGTCACTCCATCCAGCGTACGCGACCGTCCCGGTTCGAGGACCGGCGTCAGCGCGGCGGTCGCGAGTAGCCGAAGACCAGCGCCTCGACGCCGATCACCGTGACGGTGCGCTCCACCTCGCCGCCCAGCTTTCTGGCGACGCGCTGCGAGGGCAGGTTGCCAGGCTGGACGAGGCTGATGACGTGCGTCGCGCGCAGCTGCTCGAACGCGTAGCGGACCGCGGCGGCGCCGCCCTCGGTGGCGTAGCCCTTGCCCTGGTGCTCCGGCGCGATCACCCACCCGGCCTCCAGACCGGGCCAGCCCTCGGGGTTGATCAGCCCGGTGCGGCCGATCGCCTCGCCGGTGCGCTTCAGCTCGATCACCCACTGCCCGTAGCCGCGCAGCACCCAGTGGCCGATGGCGCCGGCGATGGTGCGCCAGGTCTGGGCGCGGTCCATGGTGCTGCCGTCACCGAGGTAGCGCGTCACCTCGGGGTTGCCGTAGAGGCGTGCGAAGACGTCGAGGTCGTCCTCACGCCACTCGCGCAGCAGCAGCCGCTCGGTCTCGACGCGCGGGATGATGCGCGCGGCGTCGAGGGGCGCTGCCGCCGTCACCCTACTTGGCCTTGTAGCGCTCGACCAGGCCGCGGCCGATGATCATCTTCTGGATCTCGCTGGTGCCCTCGCCGATGATCAGCAGCGGCGCGTCGCGGTAGAGCTGCTCGACCAGGTACTCCTTGGAGAAGCCGTAGCCGCCGTGGATGCGCATCGCCTTGGTGACCACCTCGAAGCAGGTCTCGGTGGCGAACAGCTTGGCCATGCCGGCCTCGATGTCGGCGCGCTCGCCGGCGTCCTTCTTCTGCGCCGCCATCTGCGTCATCAGCCGCGCCGCCTCGATGGCGGTGCCCATCTCGGCGAGGTAGAACTGGATCGCCTGGTGCTGCGCGATCGGCTTGCCGAAGGTGTGCCGCTCCTGCGCGTAGGCGATGGCCAGCTCGAAGGCGCGCTGGGCGACGCCGACGCCGCGCGCGGCCACGTTGATGCGGCCCACCTCGATGGCGGCCATCATCTGCTGGAAGCCCTTGCCCTCGACGCCACCGAGCAGGTTGGCCGCGGGCTGGCGGTTGTTCTCGAAGACCAGCTCGGTGGTCTCCACGCCCTTGTAGCCGAGCTTCTCGATCTTGCGCGAGGCCCTGAAGCCCTCGTACTTCTTCTCGGCGAGGATGACGCTCATGCCCTTGTGCGCGGGCTTGGCGTCGGGCTCGGTCTTGACAAGCGTGGCCACGACGGTGGCGTGGTCGCCGTTGGTGGCCCACATCTTGGTGCCGTTGACGACGTACTCGCCGTTGTCGCGCACCGCGCGGGTGCGCAGCGCCTGCACGTCGGAGCCCATGCCGGGCTCGCTCATCGAGTAGCCGCCGTGGTACTCACCTGTGGCCAGCTTTGGCAGAAACCGCTGCTTCTGCTCGTCGGTGCCGAAGTTCTCGATCAGGTAGGCGACCAGGAAGTGGGTGTTGATCACGCCGGTGATCGACATCCAGCCGCGCGCGATCTCCTCGCACACCATGGCGTAGGTCTCGTAGTTGAGCCCCGCGCCGCCCCACTCCTCGCTGATGGCGAAGCCGAAGAAGCCCAGCTCCTTCATCTTGCGGACGATCTCGTCGGGGTAGACGTCGTCGTGCTCCAGGTCGTGCTCGACCGGGATGATCTCCTTCTCGACGAAGTCGCGCACCAGGGCGACGATGTCGCGCTGTTCCTGGGTGAGGGTGCTGGCCATCGCGCTTGCCGCCTAGCTCGCGGCGCCGGCGGGCTCGGGCTGCGCCGGGCTGGCGCTGCGTCCCGCGGCCTTTCCGCGCAGGAAGAACTGCATGGCCATCTTGCGCGACGCCTCGTCGATCATCTCGTCGCCGAGCATCACCGCGCCGCGGCGGTCGACCTCGGTGGCGTGCTTGTAGGCGTCGAGGATCTTCACCGCGCGGTCGAACTGCTCCTGGCTGGGCGTGAAGGCCTCGTTGCAGGGCGCGATCTGGTCGGGGTGCAGGCACCACTTGCCGTCATAGCCGAGCGCCGCCGCCTTCTTGGCCGCGACGCTGTAGCCCTCCTGGTCGCGCACCGCGAGGTACGGACCGTCGATCACCTGGATGCCCGCGGCGCGCGCCGCGACGGCGAGGCGGAAGAGCACGTAGTGGAAGACGTCACCCGGGTAGTCCGGGCTGCCGCCCGCGACGGTGAGCGAGGGGAGCTGCATCGACGCCGAGAAGTCGGCGGGGCCGAAGATGATGGTCTCGACGCGCGCGCTGGCCACGGCGATCTGGTCGACGTTGACCAGGCCCAGCGCGTCCTCGATCTGCGCCTCGATGCCGATGCGCCCCGGCTCCAGCCCCAGCTCCTGCTCGAGCTGGGTCAGCGCCCGGTCGACGAAGGCGACGTCGCCGGTGTTCTGCACCTTGGGGACCATGATGCAGTCCACGATCCGACCCGCACCCTCGACGATCTCCAGGATGTCGCGGTAGGCGTACTGCGAGGTCACCTGGTTGATGCGCACCACCTTGGTCTTGCGCCCCCAGTCGTGGGTCTTCAGCGCCTCCACGATCTTGGCCCGCGCGCCCGGCTTCTCCAGCGGGGCGGTGGCGTCCTCGAGGTCGAGGAAGACCTCGTCGGCCGCGCTCGCCGCGGCCTTTTCCATCATCCTCGGGTTGCTGCCAGGACAGGCAAGAACCGAGCGGCGGAGTCGCTGGGGCATGGGGCGTGGTCCCTCGGCGAACGGATGTGCACGCAGCCGTATCAGTCGGCCGTGTTTCGGCCGATTCTACTGAGGCGGCTCCTCGCGGCGCGGCGGGGAGGGCCGGTCGTCCGGAGGAATGGGCGCGTCGCCGGGGGGGCCGTCGGGGCCGAAACCGGGGAAGCCCGGGAAGCCGCCGAACATGCGCTGCAGCGCCTCGGGGCCGCCGAGGTCCTCCTGGACCCGCTCCATGACCTGGCCGATCAGGTCGGCGAGGCGTGGGTCGCCGAGCAGCTTCTCCTGGGCGCCACCCATCTGCGACAGGAGGTCCTTGACCGCCGCCTCCTGGGCGACCTGCATCAGCACCGGCTGCGACGCCGCCGACACCACCATCTGCGCCTGCTGCCGGAGCATCTCGAACCCCTGGCAGGCAAGGCATTCGCCCTGGTGCTGGCAGCGGCAGAGCTGCGCCTTGAGCCGGTCCAGCTCACGGTGCAGTCCGGAGAGGTCGACGGGTTCAGCCATGACCCTCGATGCTACGCGGTTGCCTCGACGGACAGCCGCGGCAGCAGCTCGGCGATATCGGCGATCGACGCCGGGCGGCCCAGGTGGAACCCCTGGGCGAAGTCGCAGCCCTCTTCGCGCAGCAGGCGAAGCTGCTCAGGCCGCTCCACCCCCTCGGCGATGCAGCGCAGCCCCAGCTCCTCGCACATGCGCAGGATGGCCCGGGCCACCGCCGCGCCGGGCCCGCCACGGTCGATACCGTCGACGAAGGAGCGGTCGATCTTCACCTCGGCGACGGGGAGCTGTCCCAGGTAGGCCAGCGACGAGTAGCCGGTGCCGAAGTCGTCGATCGAGACGCGCACGCCGAGAGCGCGCAGGTCGTGGAGCTGCCGCCCCGCCTCGCTGCCATGGGCCACCAGCGCGCCCTCGGTCACCTCCAGCACCAGCCGGTCACCGGCCAGGCCCGCACCGGCAAGCGCCGCTGCCACGTCCGCGGTGAAGGACGGGTCGGCGAGCTGCACCGCGGAGACGTTCACGTTGACCCGCAGCGGCCGCGGCGACACGCCGTCCAGGCCGGCGAGGTCGTGCAGCGCAGTCCGCAGCACCCAACGACCCAGGCGCGCGATCGCTCCCGACTCCTCGGCGATCGGGATGAAGCGGCTCGGCGGAACCTCGCCGAATTGCGGATGCCGCCACCGCGCCAGGGCCTCGACCCCCACGATTGCACGGTCACGCAAGCGCACGACGGGCTGGTATTCGAGGCGCATCTCGCCACGGTCGAGGGCGCCGCGCAGCGCCAGCCCCAGGTCGGACTCCTCGACGATGCCCGCGTACATCGACTCCTCGAACACCACCACCCGGTTCTTGCCCGCCCGCTTGGCCGCGTACATGGCGATGTCGGCCTCCTGCACCAGGCGTTCGGGAAGCGCCGCAGCGCGCGCGTCGGCCACGCCAACACTGGCGCCGAGCATGAAGATGCGCCCGGCGTGGGCGAAGGGCTCGCGGAAGGTCTCGACCAGCCGCCGCCCCAGCACCTCGCCGTCCGAGCCGTGCAGCAGCAGGGCGAACTCGTCGCCGCCGAGCCGGGCGACCACGTCGCCCTCGCGGACCACCGAGCGCATCCGAGCGGTCGCCGCGACCAGGATGGCATCGCCCGCCGAGTGGCCGGCCAGGTCGTTGACGTGCTTGAAACCGTCGAGATCGACCAGCAGCAGGACCAGGTCGCACCGCGCGCCGCTCGACAGCGCCTCCTCCAGCGCCGCGAACAGAGCGGAGCGGTTGGGCAGGCCGGTGAGGCCGTCGACGCTGGCGCGATGCTCCAGCTCCTGGCCGACCGATTCCAGGCGCCGGTTCAGCCCGGTCAACCGGAAGGTGACCAGCAGGAACGCCGACAGGGTGACCGCGCGCAGCAGCACGGGGTCGCCCTGGCGGAAGGCCAGCAGCAGCGGCCCGACCAGCAGGGACATGCCGAGGAAGGCGAGGCGCGCCTTGGTGACCGCGAACGCCCGGGGGGCGACGGTGCGCGGGAAGGCGCGAGCGGTGGGATGCAGGGCCGCCACCGCCGTCAGCGAGTAGAAGGCCATCCACAGGCCGTCGGCCGCGCCGCCGACCTCGTAGGTGCCGGTCAGCTCTCCGGACGAGGCGACGATGTCGCCCGCCAGCAGCGCGAGGATGGCGCCGAGCAGCAGCCGGGACGCCCCGCTGCGATGCAGCCCCGACACCATGAGGCGGACGAACACCGCCACCACCGCCAGGTCCATGGTCGGGTAGGCCACCGACACGATGTGTCCCAGCAGCGACTCCCCGGTCTGCTGGACCACCGGGGCGACCACGAACACCCACAGCAGCGTGCCCCCGGCGAGGGTCAGCAGGGCGGCGTCGATGGCGTCGCCACCGCGTTCGGTCCGGCGCCGGTGCTTGGCCAGGGCCAGGAACGCGGTCACGAAGCAGGGATAGGTCAGCAGGAACAGCCCGTCGATCGGCGACGGGAACGGCGCCGAGCCGCCGGTGAGCAGCGGGATGGCGTAGTAGGGGATGTTGGCCGCCAGCTCCAGGGTCACCGCACAGAACAGGGCGACCCACACGATGCGCGTCGACCCGCGGCTGCGCAGCGCGGCGCGCAGGATCACGGCGGCCGCGGCGGCGTTGACCAGGTCCAGCACCACCGCCTGGGCGGCGCCTCCGCTCGGCAGCAGGTAGTAGAGGCCGATCACCACCGCGCTCAGGGCGGCGTACACGGCCCAGGCGCGCGGGAAGGTGGCGCTGGTCGTCCGGACTGCGGGGGGCAAGGTTTCACCTCGGAGTGGGCCGGCCCCCACCCTAGTCGTGACCCGCCCCGCATTCGAGCGCCGCAATGGGTCTGTCGCGCCCGCGTTGCCGCCGCTTCGCCGGCAGCGCGCAGCCGGGCCGCTTCATGGTTCTTTGCAAGTTTTCCGTGCTGGTCGGCGTCACTGGCGCTGATACTGGGCCGGCAGCAGCCCGCGCCCGTTTCTGGACACCACCTTGCACCCATCTCGCCCGACGCTCCGGACCGGGGCGCTCGTCGCCGCCGCGGCCACCGCCGCCGCGGCAGCCCTCGCCGTCGCGCCGCTGGCCGTCCACGCCGCGCCGCAGCTTCCGACCTGCGAGGGGGGCAGCCTCACCGTCGCCGCCACCATCCCCAACGTGCTGCAGGGCGCGGAGACGGCGAGCTTCCCCGTCACCGTCACCCCGCAGGGCGGCGGCGCGGCCACCCAGGCGACGCTCGACTTCGCCGCCGCGCAGACCAGCCGCAGCACGACGCTGAACAGCCTGCCGTTCGGCACCTACGCCGTCCACGAGGCCGCGCCCACCGGCTGGACCGCCCAGCCCGACCAGACGGTCACCCTGGGCTCGGCGCAGTGCAGCCAGAGCGCCAGCTTCGCCAACGCCATCGTCCCCGCCGCCGCCACCTTCCAGGTGGCCACGATCCCCGGCGGCGGCGAGCCCGGCTGGACTTTCACCCTGGTCGGCCCCGGCACCCCGAGCGGCGGCGAGCACCTGACCAGCTTGGGCACTGCGCCGGTCGCCTTTGCCACGCCGCTGGCCGAGGGCCTGTACACCGTCGCCCAGACCACCCGGACCGGCTGGGACCAGACCGCCGCCACCGGCTGCGTCTTCAGCGTCGACTACCCGGCCGACGCCGGCAGGACCTTCGCCTGCAGCGTCACCGACACCCACGAGGGCCGCGTCACGGTCACCGCCACCCACGGCGGCCACCCGCCCAGCGGTAGCGACGCGCTTCACTTCGTGGTCAGCGGCGGCCCCGACAACGTGCTGCTCACCCAGGTCGCCAACGCCGCCGACCAGGGCGCGCTCGACTTCGGCCTGCTCCGCCCCGGCGGCTACCTGCTCTGCCAGCAGGCGCCCGCGACGGGGTGGGCGACCAGCCTGGTCGCTCAGGGGGGCATCCCCAACACGTCCGGCGACATCTGCCTGCCCTTCACCCTGGCCCCCGGCGAGGCCAGGGCTTTCACCATCGACACCACCAGTCCCGCCGCGCCGACCAGCACGCCAACCCCCACGGCGACGCCCACCCCGGCGCCGGTGGTGAGCCTGCCCCGCACCGGCGGCGTCCAGGGCACCAGCGACACCATCGCCATCCCCAACACCGGCGCGGGCCTGTCCGCCGCAGTCGGCGGCCTCCTGCTCCTGGGCGGGGCCGGCCTGCTCGCCTGGGGTCGCCGCCGGAGCCGCCGCACCCGCTGATCCCGGCGCGATCGTGGCTTTCGCCGCGCTTCGCCAAGGTGTTATCCAACCGTGATGTTGCGTCACGCTGGAAATCGGCTATAGTCCCCTGTGGTGGGAGCCTTCGGGCGCAGTCGTGACGACGCTTCGTCGTCCCCACCGTCACTCGCCTGACGAACGACGGTGCGCACCCCTCAGTCTCCGCCCAGGTGCATTTTCTGATTGGCGCCGGTCCGTGCAAGTCCGACCGGTGCGCCCGAGGTTGACAGTCCGCTGATCTCCCCCGACCTCGCCCTAGACCGGCTCCATCTCGTCGTGCCCGACGGCAGCGACGCCATGGTCGTCCTGAGCACCCTCGTCAACGGCGACGGTGAAGACCCGCGAAAGGTCTTTGCCGACCGCCTGGCCGAGCTTGACCACCTGACGGTCTCGTTCACCGAGGAGGATCCGCCCAAGATCCAGCTCACCCTCCCCGACCTGACCCTGATCTGCGTCCCCGACGAGGGGTCGAACGGGGACAGGTCGCACAGCGCGTTGCGCGTGGTCAGCCTGCGCCCCACCTCCGAGCACCCCGAGGGCTCGAAGGTGCTGACCATCACCGCCAAGCACCCCGTGGTCAGCGCCGCCAACGGCCACGGCAGCGACACCCACCGCCTGCTCGACTGGCGCACCGCGTCCAAGAAGGCGGCCGTCTCCGAGGCGCTCTACGCCACCCTCAAGCTGGTCGAGCGCCTGGAGACCGCGGAGAAGAACCGCGCCGCCACCCAGCGCACCCACTTCGTCGGCACCCGCGAGTTCTGGCGCTGCCGCAACTGCCGCGCCCTCTGGCAGCCCGACAAGCACGACCACTGCCCCTCGTGCGGCCGCGAGTTCACCGCCGCCGACCGCAAGCAGCCCGAGGTCGGCAAGGTGGAGCTGAGCGTCCCGCCGGGCGAGCCCATCTCGCTGCAGGCCGACGCCGCGGTGCTGGTCGAGCCGGAGGACGAGCCCAACTTCGTCGGCCGCGTCTCGCGCATCGACCACCAGCGCCGCGTCATCGAGGTCGTCTGCCGCACCTTCGAGCACGCCGGCAACGAGGGCTACATCACGCCGTCGTTCAACCGCGCGCTGTATGCGGCCAAGCGCTCGGTGCTGGCGGCCATCGCCACGCGCGACTTCGGCGTCGGGCTGATCGCGCAGCTCATGGTGTCGCCGAACACGATCTACGCGCCCGAGCCGCACGACATCGGCGTGCAGTGGCGCACCGCGGGCATGCAGTCGAACCCGCCGCAGGACCGCGCCGTGTCGATGCTGGCGTCGCTGTCGGCGGGACAGGCGGTGTTCATCCAGGGTCCGCCCGGGACCGGCAAGACGACGGTGATCGTCGAGGCCATCAAGCGCCGCCTGGAACGCAATCCCGACGAGCGCATCCTGGTCACCTCGCACTCGAACCTCGCCGTCGACAACGCGCTGGAACGCCTTGCCGGGACACCCGGAATGCGCGCGGTTCGCGTTGCGCGTGCAGAGCGCGTGCACCCGGCGGTGGAGCGCTTCCGCTGCGACGACGAGGACGACCCGCGGCTCCTCGAAGCCAACTGCTACTTCGCCACCTGCGCGACGGCGGCGACATCGGCCATCACCGACATGAACTTCGACGTGGTCATCCTCGACGAGGCCAACAAGGCGCGCGTCGACGAGGCTTTGCCCGCGCTGCGTCTGGGCGCGGCGCTGGCGCTGGTCGGCGACCACAAGCAGCTCCCGCCGGTCGAGGATGACGCGCTGTACGGCATCGTGGAATCCGACCCGATGCTCGAAGAGCTGGTCAACCGCTCGCTGTTCGAGCAGGCGTGGGAGGGCGGTCTGCCCGAGCCGGCGCGCTGCCTGCTGACCATCCAGCACCGCATGCATCCACACATCGCGGCCTACGTCTCAGCGGCGTCCTACGAAGGACAGCTCGAGGACGCGCCCGAGGTCAAGCAGTACTCGTTCGTCACCCGCAAGCCGTTCCCGGTGGCGCTCCACTTCGTGGACACCGAGGGGATGCGCGGCGTGCGCGAGCGGCGCGGACCCGGCGGGGCGCTGCGCAACGAGGCCGAGGTGCGCGTCGCGGCGCAGGTGGTCCGGCTGTTGGACGAGCGTGCTCCGCGCGAGCTGTCGATGGCGGTGATCGCCATGTACGCCGAGCAGGTCGAGCGCCTGCGCCAGGCGCTGGGACGGCGCAAGTTCAAGCGGCCGGTGAAGATCGACACCGTCGACTCCTTCGAGGGGCGCGAGGAGGACCTGGTGGTCATCTCGCTGGTGCGCTCCAACGAGCGGGGGCGTATCGGCTTCCTGCGCGTGCCCAATCGTTTGAACGTGGCCATCTCGCGCGCCAAGCGGCTGGTGGCGTGCATCGGCGACAGCGCCACGCTGCGGGCGGGCGAGGAGTCGATGTACGGCGAGCTGGTCGAGGCGGCGCGGTCGACCGGCGGGTGGGTGTCGGCCGCCGAGCTGGTGACGCCGATCAAGAAGGGCAAGGGTGGTGGCAAGGGTCGCCCGCAGCAGGGCATGGCGGCCGAGGGCGGCGAGGGCTCGGGTGCGGGTGTGCCGGGGGCGCCGGGGACCGGCAAGAAGCGGCGCCGCCGCGGGCGGAAGCGGCGGGGCGGCGCGGGGGAGCAGGTGGCGGCGCAGCTCACCCTGGTCGGACCGGATGGCGAGCCCATCGCCGCTGAGCCGGGCGCCGTGGTGCTCGGGCCGGACGGCCAGCCGTTGGACGGGGCGCGGAAGAAGCGCCGTCGCCGCCGCCGTCGCCGGCCGGGTACGGGCGGACCCGGCGTGCAGGGCGAGGTGCAACTCGGTGGTGATGCGGCCGAAGGCGGCGAGGGTGTCGCGGAAGGCCCGACGGGTGAGGACGGTGGCGCGCCGCGCGCAGGCGGGTCGTCACGGTCGAGGCGCCGTCGTCGCCGTCGCAGTGGTGGCGGTGGTGGTGCTGCGGGTGGTGGCGACGAGGGCGGCGGAGGCTCCGAGCCGGTCCCGGTCAGCGGGCCCGCGCTTCCCGAAGGCGGCCCGGTGGGCGTCGGCGCCTAGGTCCGCTGCGACCTGCATCAACCCAAAAAACTCTCTCTTTGAGCCGTCGCAACCCTGGGCGCCTGAGCACGGTCTGAAGCCGCCCGCTACGGCTTCCCTTCTACCAGCCCGGCGGCGGCTCCTTGCGGTTGAGCAACCGGACGAAGTCCTCCGCCCTGGCCATCGCCTCCCAGCGGCGGGAGAAGAAGTCCTGGCAGATCACCCGCCGGTCGGGGAGCGCGACGACTGTGACAGCCCACTGATTGAGCGCGCGCGACACCTCGACCTCGTGGGTCTCGGCTTCGTTGCGCAGCACGACGCCGCTCGGCGCGGAGCGCCGGGTGCGGTCGTTGCGTCGGGGAGCGGCCATGGCCATTGCACTACCTCCTCGCGGAGCAAGATTCCAGCCGGGCTCTCGGCTCAACCGTGATCCAAGAGCAGGTAGAGACGACGGGCGGGCGGCCCGTCGATGGCGCCAACCGGTCCCCTCTATCTTCGCCTATCCCGGCCCGGGAAAAGAAGGGGTTAAAAACGCGCGAACGCGGATTCTAGCCCACCCGCGCGGTTTCCCCGGCTGCCAACTTTGCAGACGAACGGCTGTGCGTCTAGAGGTCGAGGCCGAGCTGATCCGCCTCGGGCGTTTGGTGCGAACGGCGCGGGCGCGGGGCGGGCGGCTCCGGCTCGAACGGCGGCGGCTCGGGCGCGTCGCGGACCCAGTCGGGGAGGCCGCGGTCGCGGGCGCGGATCGTCTCCAGGATCGGCCCCGGCGGCCTGGGCAGCGTGAGGCCGAGCAGCGCCCCCATGTCGAAGGCGTTGACGACCGCGTAGTTGCTGCGGTTGTTGTTGAGCAGCACGTGCACCGGCACGGCCGCCTCCGCCGCCGCCCTGATCGCGGGCACCCACTCGGCCAGCTGCGACGGCGGGTAGAGGTAGTCGAAGCGGTCGGCGCTCGACGCGGCGTTCTTGATGTACCAGGTCTTGTAGTTGCGGCCGTGGAAGCGCGCGATGCACAGCCTGTGCGAGGTCACCGCCAAGACCGGCGGCGCGGTCGCCGAGCCGAGCTGGGGCGCGTCGACGCCGACGTACACCGCGTCCAGCTCGCGCAGCAGGTCCTGGGTCTGCGGCCACGCCTCGCCGTCGAACCAGGAGCGGTGGCGGAACTCGACGGCCACGATGTCGTCGGGATGGCGGTCGCGCGCCTCGCCGACCACGTCGCGGTTGCCGGGAGTATTGGTGAACCATGGCGGAAACTGGTAGTGCACGGCGACCAGCCGCCCCGACTCGCGAAGTGGTTGCAGGGCAAGGAGAAACTCCTGCTCCTCCTCGGCTGTCGGGGGCCTGGGCACGCCGTCCTCGCGCTCGTGCCGGGTCAGCGCCTTGTAGGCCTTGACGTTGAAGCGGAAGCCGGGCGGGGTGCGCGCCAGCCAGGCGTCGACGACCTGCGGCTTGGGGATGCCGTAGAAGGTGGTGTCCACCTCGACCACGGGGAAGAAGCGCGCGTACCAGGTCAGCTTGTCGCGCTGGCGCCGGCCCTTCTCCAGCTCGGGCGGGTAGAAGTCTTCGTGGTCGGCCCAGTTGCAGGTGCCGACCAGGATCTCTGCGGGCATCGCGTACGGGCACGATAGGGCAACCGGTAGGCTGGCGTGCCGTGGACCTGGAACGACTGCGCGACGTCGCCCTGAGCGCCGTGCGCGCCGGCGACGCGGTGGTGCGGGACTGGGTGGCCCGGGGCACCGCGATGGGCACCCACACCAAGGGCATCGGCGACTACGTGACCGATGGCGACAAGGCGGCCGAGCAGGCCATCCTCACCGTGCTCCGCCGCGACGCGCCCGACGTCGCCATCCTCGCCGAGGAGTCGGGCGGCGCCACGCAGGGCGACGAGCCGTTCTGGGCCGTCGACCCCATCGACGGCACCACCAACTTCCTGCGCGGCTTCCCCGTGGTCGGCGTCAGCGTCGGCCTGATGCACCGCGGCCGCCCGCGCGTCGCCGCCATCAGCGCCCCGCTGCTCGGGCTCGCCTGGTGCGCCGCGAGCGGCCTCGGCGCCCAGGACGGCGAGGGCAGGACCCTGCACGTCCGCGACGACGAGCAGAGCCGCGGCGTGGTCGCCACCGGCTTCCCCTTCCGCCACCCCGAGCACCGCGCCCGCTACCTGCCCGTCTTCGACCGCGCCATCGAGTCGTTCGAGGACATCCGCCGCGCCGGCGCCGCCAGCCTCGACCTCGCCTTCTCCGCGCAGGGCGCCTTCGACGGCTTCTTCGAGCTCAACCTCTCGCTCTGGGACATCGCCGCCGGGGCGCTGCTGGTCACCGAGGCCGGCGGCGTGGTCACCGACTGGGACGGCGACCCCGAGCGCGTCTACAGCACCGGCGACATCCTCGCGGGCTCACCGCGCTGGCACGCCCGCATGCTGGCCATCACCACCGGAGCACGAGCATGATCCTGGGCAGAAAGGCGGCGTGGTTCCTGGTCGGCTTCGCCGTCTGGAACCTCTACGTTTGGGTCACCTTTGTCAAGAACGTGTACCCCGACCACCACTTCGACTCGTTCTTCATGGTCCACCTGGCCATCGGCGGCTTCACGGTGATCCTCGGCGGCATCGCCGGAGCCATCGGCATCAGGGCGCTGCGCGCCGCCCGCCGCCCGTAACGAAAGCGACCCGCCACGACCTAGGAATGACGGTGACCGACGCAAAGACGACGCCATACCCCCGCCTCCTCGACGGCAAGCGCGTGCTCGTCACCGGCGTGCTGACCCCCAAGAGCATCGCCTTCGGCATCGCCGAGGCGGCGCAGCGGGCCGGCGCCCAGGTCGTGCTCACCTCCTTCGGCCGGGCGATGAGCCTCACCGAACGCAGCGCCCGCCGCCTCGACCCCGCCTGCGACGTGCTCGAGCTCGACGTCACCAGCATCGAGCAGACCGAGGCGCTGGCCCGGGATCTGCAGCAGCGCTGGGGCGGCCTCGACGCCGCGGTCCACGCCGTCGGCTTCGCCCCTGACGACGCGCTCGGCGGCCACTTCATGGACACCCCGTGGCAGTCGGTGGCCACCGCCATGCAGGTCAGCGCCTTCAGCCTCAAGACGATGGCCAATGCGCTCGTCCCGCTGATGCCCGAACAGACGGGCGGCGCGCTGGTCACGCTCACCTTCGACGCCGCCCAGGCCTGGCCCGCCTACGACTGGATGGGCCCCACCAAGGCGGCGCTGGAGTCGATCGTGCGCTACCTGGCCCGCGACCTCGGGCCGCGGCACGTTCGCGTCAACGCGGTCGCCGCCGGTCCGCTGGAGACGATCGCGGCCAGGTCGATCCCCGGCTTCAACGCACTCAAGTCGTCGTGGAGCCGGCAGGCGCCGCTAGGATGGGATCCGGCCGACGCCGGCCCGGTGGCCGACGCCGTCGTCTTCCTGCTCAGCGACCTGGCGCGGGCCATCAGCGGCGAGGTGCTCCACGTCGACGGCGGGTTCTTCTCACAGGGCGCGCCCCCCTCACTCGGCGGCACAGAGGACTGACAGACATGGCAGAGGGCAACGGGCGGGTTCGCGTGGTGGTCACCGGCATGGGCGTGATCAGCCCGCTGGGCAACGACCGCCATTCCTCGTGGCAGGCCGCGCGCGAGGGTCGCAGCGGCATCGACGTCATCGAGGGCTTCGACGCCTCCGGCCTGCCGGTGCGCATCGCCGGCGAGGTCAAGGGCTTCGACGCCGCCGAGGCGCTGGGCCGCAAGGAGGCGCGGCGCAGCAGCCGCTGCTGCCACCTGGCCCTGGTCGCCGCCCGCGAGGCGGTCACCGACAGCGGGCTCGACGTCGCCGCCGAGGCCGAGGACGTCGGCGTGCTCATCGCCTCGGGCATCGGTGGCCTGGAGTGGATCGAGAAGGGCGTGCTGGCCCTCGCCCAGGACGGCCCGCGGCGGGTCTCGCCCTTCACCGTGCCGACGATGATCGCCGACATGCCGGCCGGCATGGTGGCCATCGACCACGGCGCCAAGGGGCCCAACTTCGCGGTGGTCAGCGCCTGCGCGTCGGGCGCCCACGCCATCGGCGAGGCGGCCGAGTGGATCCGCCGCGGCGACGCCACCGCGGTGATCGCCGGCGGCACCGAGGGCTCGATCACGCCGGTCGCCGTCGCCGCGTTCGCCGCCATGCAGGCGCTGTCGACGCGCAACGACGAGCCGCAGCGCGCCTCGCGTCCGTTCGACAAGACGCGCGACGGCTTCGTCATCGCCGAGGGCGCGGCGGTGTTCGTGCTCGAAGAGCTGTCCCACGCGCAGGCCCGCGGCGCGCACATCTACGCGGAGCTGGCCGGCTACGGCCTCACCGCCGACGCGTCGCACATCACCCAGCCCGACGAGACCGGCGACGGCGCGCGGCGCTGTGTCGAGCGCGCCCTGCAGCGGGCCGGTGCCTCGCCTGCGGACGTCGGCTACATCAACGCCCACGGCACCTCGACGCAGCTCAACGACGCCGCGGAAACCCAAGCCTTCAAAAGGGTTTTCGGCGACGCCGCTTACAAGGTGCCGATCTCCTCGACCAAGTCGATGACCGGACACCTGCTCGGCGCCGCGGGGGCACTGGAGGCGTTCTTCAGCATCATGGCGATCACCGACGGCTTCATCCCGCCGACGATCAACCTGGAGACGCCCGACCCCGAGTGCGATCTGGACTACGTGCCCATTACGGGACGGGCGGCGTCGCCCAAGCTGGTGATCAGCACCTCGTTCGGCTTCGGCGGGCACAACGCCTGCCTGGCCATCGCGGCGCCGCCGCAGTAGAGCAGCGCGCCGGGGCGGTACACGCGCGTCGCAGTCCCTGAACAAGTCTTTGCGGCGTGTCATGCGCGGGTTGTCGAGTGCAGGCGCAGGATGTGGCGATATGAAGCTCAGGCACCGACCGCACCCTGCAGTGCCGCGCGGGCCGCGTGAGATCCACGTGCGCATGACCGCGCCGCGTCCAGGCAACGAGGTGCCCGAGGTGTGGGTGGTCAAGGGCCGGGTGATCCGCTTCCTCGACCCCTCGCGTCCCGAGGTCGACGCCGCTCCGCGCCGCGGCCGCCGCTTCGGACTCCTGCCCGCCCGCACCCCTCACTGAGGGCTCGCCGCGCGGCGCTGACGCGGCGGTCGGACGTGCCGTAGGCTGTCCTGCATCGACACGCAGGCCACCGTCCCGTCGTCTTCCAGCGCGCCCGCGCACGCCCAGAACTCCGCTCCCGCGATGATCGAGGCGCGCCAGCTCAGCAAGCGCTTCGGCGAGCGCATCGCCGTCGACGCCATCGACTTCAGCGTCGGTCGCGGCGAGGTGTTCGGCTTTCTCGGCCCCAACGGCGCCGGCAAGACGACCACGATGCGCATGATCGGCTGCGTCTCGCCCGTGACCTCCGGTCAGCTCCGCGTCCTGGGCATGGACCCCGCCACGGAGGGGCCGAGCATCCGCGCGCGGCTCGGCGTCGTGCCCCAGGCCGACACCCTCGACACCGAGCTGTCGGTGGGCGACAACCTGCTGGTCTACGCGCGTTTCTTCGACATCCCCCGCCGCGAGGCGTTGCGGCGCATCGACGAGCTGCTGGAGTTCGTCCAGCTCGGCGACCGGGTTCGGGAGCAGGTCGACTCGCTGTCCGGCGGCATGAAGCGGCGGCTGACCATCGCCCGCGGCCTGATCAACAACCCCGACATCGTCCTGCTCGACGAGCCGACCACGGGCCTCGACCCGCAGGCGCGCCACCTGCTCTGGGACCGGCTCTACCGCCTGAAGCAGCGCGGCACCACGCTGGTGCTGACCACGCACTACATGGACGAGGCCGAGCAGCTCTGCGACCGCCTGGTGGTCATGGACCACGCGCGCATCGTCGCGCGCGGCACGCCCGCGGAGCTGATCGCCCAGTACTCGACGCGCGAGGTGGTCGAGCTGCGCTTCGCCGACGAGGCGCGCGATTCCCTTGCGGCGTCGACGTTCTCCGACTTCGCCGAGCGCGTCGAGATGCTCCCCGACCGCGTCCTGCTCTACACCCGCGACGGCGAGGGGACCGTCGAGGCGCTGCACCGGCGGGGGGTGGCGCCGGCGTCGGTGCTGGTGCGGCGCAGCACCCTGGAGGACGTCTTCCTCCGACTGACCGGTCGGTCCCTGATCGAATGATCGCGCTGCGCCCGGCGCTGCCGATCGCCGCCTACAACTTCGCCACCTTCCGGCAGAACTGGAAGGGCGCGACGTTCCTCTACGTCATCTCGCCGCTGCTCTTCCTCGGCTCCATGGGCGTCGGGTTGGGCGGGCTGGTGGGACGCTCGCGCGGCGCGATCGACGGCGTGTCCTACCTGCAATTTCTCGCGCCCGGGCTGCTCGCCACCACCGCGATGCAGACGGCGACCGCCGACATGACCTACCCGATCATGACCCGGCTGCTCTGGAACCGCACCTACGAGGCGCTGCTGAACACGCCGGCGCGGGTGCGCGACGTGATCACCGGTGAGCTGCTGTGGCTGACGCTCCGCCTGCTCGCCGTGTCGGCGCTGTTCTACGCGGTGGCGGTGTGCTTCGGGGCGGGGCGCTCGCCGGAGGCCGTCCTGGCCATCCCGGTCGCCGTGCTCACCGGGCTCGCCTTCGGCGTCCCCGTGCTCGCCTACACCGCGACGACGAGGGGCGACAACGGGTTCAACGTGCTCAACCGCTTCGTGGTGCTGCCGCTGTTCCTGCTCAGCGGCAGCTTCTTCCCGCTGACCCAGCTTCCCCTGTTCCTCCAGGCGATCGCCTGGGCGCTGCCGGTGACCCACGGCGTCGAGCTGTGCCGGGCGCTGTTCCTCGGCCGCGCGGGCAGTGCGGCGTCGGTGGGACATCTCGTCGCACTGCTCGCGTTCGTCACTGCCGGGCTGTTCGCTGCCCAGCGGACGATGACGCGGAGGCTGGTGGTGTGAGCGCCCTCGCCCTGGCGCTGGGGCGCGTCATGCCCGGCGGCGGCGGCCGCTTCGCGCTGCGCCTGGTCGAGCGCAACCTGCTGGTCTTCCGGCACAGCGGCGGCTGGCTGGTCATCCTCTCGGGATTCTTCGAGCCGCTGCTCTACCTGGCCGGTGTCGGCTTCGGTGTGGGCGCGCTGATCGGCAACGTCGGCACTGTCCGTTACGCGGTGTTCGTCGCGCCCGCGCTGATGGCGACCTCGGCGATGAACGGCGCGGTCAACGAGACGACGTTCAACATGTACTACAAGCTTCGCTATCTGCACCTCTACGACACCGTGCTGGCGACGCCGCTGCGCATCCTCGACGTGGCCCTCGGCGAGGTGATCTGGGCCTTGATGCGCAGCGCGACGTACTCGGCGAGCTTCGTGGTGGTGATGGCGGCGCTGGGCCTGATCGTCTCGCCCTGGGCGGCGCTGGCCGCGCCCGCCGCATTGCTGATCAGCATCGCCTTCGCGGGAGCGGGCGTGCTGGTCACCACCCTGATGCGCTCCTGGCAGGACTTCGCCGCGGTGCAGGTGGTGCTGCTGCCGCTGTTCCTGTTCTCGGGGACGTTCTACGGGATCAGCTCCTACCCGCCGGCGCTGCAGGTCGTCGTCCAGCTCACCCCGCTGTACCACGGCGTGCACATGCTGCGCGCGCTGACCACCGGCGACATCACCGCGGCGCTGCTCCTCGACGTGGCCTACCTGGTGGTCATGGGGACGGTCTGCGTCATCGCGGCGACGCGGCGGCTGGATCGCCTGCTGCTGCGCTGACTTCTGCGCGTCAGAGGAACGTCCTGAACGGGTAGAGAATCGCGAACCCCGCCAGCAGCAGCCCGACCCACACGCCGACCAGCCATCGCGGAATGCGCCGGTCGCCCAGCATTCGCGCCACCGCGAGGTAGAGCGCGGGCATGGTCACCACCATGTAGTAGAGGTAGGTGGTGCGCTGGCCGATCAGGCTGGACAGCTCGGCGGGCAGCCAGGTGGCGACGATCCAGGCGACGATGAAGAACGACATGTCGTCGCGCCGCCGGATCGCCGTCCCGACGGCACAGGCGATCGCCAGCCACGCGGTGACCAGGATGACGGGCTGGATCTCGCCGCGGAAGGCGATCGTGGTGTCCACCGCGGTGACCGTGCCGCCGACGGTGATGGTGGTGCGCGTGGTGAAGTAGTCGATGGGCTGGACGTTGGCCCAGAACTGCCAGGGATAGCTGGCGATTCCCTCCGGTCCGTTGGGGCTGCGCAGCCCGGCGGCGTAGCTGTTCATGAAGGCGACGTGGTTGCAGGCGCCGCTCCAGATCAGCAGGTGGTCGCAGATGGCGGCCTGGTGCTGGTCGACGCGATGCCCGTCGTGATACGGCCGAACGGCGACGTCGAGCACGGCGAGCAGTGAGGCGAAGACGGCCACCGTCGCGGCCACGGTCAATGCGGGCCGGGCGAGCCGGCGCCAGTCGACGCTGCTGTGCGCGAGCAGGTGGCGGATGCCGCGCAGCGCTTCGAGCAGCAGGATGGCGAAGATCGCGTAGAGCGCGAACTCCTTGATGCACATGCCGATGCCGATCAGCGCGCCGGCGAGGAGCGGACGTCTCTTGAGGTAGAAGCCGACGCCGGCGAGCATGAAGGGGACGCAGAAGATGTCGAGCACGGCGATGCGGCCGCTGACCAGCCACAGGTTGTCCGCCGCGGCGATGGCCACCGTGCCCAGGGCCAGCCACTCGCTGCCGTTGAGACATCGCACCACCCAGAAGAGGAGCAGCAGCGCGGCGGTGCCGAAGAGGACGGCGGAGATGCGCCAGCCCACCGGGTTGTCGCCGAACGCCCTGATGGTGGCGGCGATGATCACCTTGCCGAGCTGGGGGTGCTCGGCGTTGGGATCGGTGCCGCGCGGCGAGGCGGTGGCGTAGGTCTCGGTCGGGTGCATCGGCACGCCGGCGATGACGCGGGCGGCGTTGACGTAGTACTTCTCGTCGAAGATCATCCCCGAGCCCGGCGTCGACTCGGTGGGGGTGTCGAGGCGATAGGCGCGCGAGCCGACGCTCAGCGCGATGACGACGGCGAGCAGGATGGCGGGGGCGCGGCGCCGCAGCGCGGGGCTGGTCCACCAGAGGCGGAGCCGCTCGGCGATGGGCATCCAGCCACCATCCTCGCGAAGCGGCGCGGTCTCCGACTCCTCGGGGCTCCGCAGGGCCGGCGGCTCGGTGGGCACCGGTGCGTTGTACGCGCCCGGCGCCCCCGGCGGCAACCCGGCGGCATACTTGCCCCATGGCCTACGTCCAGCCCACCCGCCGGCTGGTCCGCGCCAAGGACCTCGCCGACGCCCGCTACTTCGAGCCGCTCGACGTCGACGACCTGGCCCGGGCCGCCAGCCTGTCGCGCGCCCACTTCAGCCGCGAGTTCCGCCGCGCGTTCGGCGAGTCGCCGCACGCCTACCTGCTCACCCGCCGCCTGGAGCGCGCCGCCGCCATGCTGCGAACGACCGACCGGTCGGTCACTGACATCTGCCTCGCGGTGGGCATGTCGAGCATCGGCTCGTTCACCAGCAGCTTCACGCGCACCTACGGCATGTCACCGACCGCCTACCGCGCCGCCTTCCCGCCCGCGGCGCAGTACGCCCGGGTGCCGGCCTGCGTGCTGCGCGCCTACGGGCGTCCGCAACGGCGCACGTTTCGAGAAGACAGGGCCGCCGCCGGCTCGTAGTGTTGGCCGCGTTCCCTCGTTCGAACCGGCTACAGGAGACCCTTTCGATGATCCGCATCACCACCACCCAGCTCTGGGTGCACGACCAGCAGGCAGCCCTCGACTTCTGGACCAAGAAGGTGGGCATGGTGGTCCGCATGGACGTCTCGCTGCCCGAGCTGGGCGGCTTCCGCTGGCTCACCGTGGGCCCCGCCGACCAGCCCGACGTCGCCATCGTGCTCATGGCCATCCCCGGCCCGCCGGTGATCGACGCCGAGACCGCCGAGCAGATCCGCACCCTGATGGAGAAGGGCTTCGCCGGGACGATCTTCCTGGAGACCGAGAACTGCCAGGCTTCCTACGACGAGCTGCGCGCCCGCGGCGTCGAGTTCACCGAGGCTCCCGAGGAGCGGCCCTACGGGATCGACAGCGGCTTCCGCGACCCCTCGGGGAACAGCGTCCGCCTCACCCAGGTGCGCGACTTCGCGGCGGTCTGAGCCTCCGCGTCGGGCTCTGGAGGCGTGGGCGTCGACATCCGGCGCGCCACGCCTCTAGGGCCGGCCTGAGCGGTACTTCCGGGCCAGTGCCGCGGCCAGCATCACGCCGGCCGCCGCCACAACCGCGATCAGGCTCGTCCGGTCCGCGGGCCCGCCTGCGATGAGAGGTGGCGACGCCTTTCCGCTGGGGAGCCCCGTGTACTCCGGTGCGGGCGACGCCGGAGCACTGGCGGTGTCAGGCGCGGACGGCGATGCCAGCGCGTCGACACCACCGATCGACGCCTGCCGCCCCGAGGATGAGCCAGTCTCCGCGGTAGGCGCGCCACCGTGTCCCGCGTTCCCGCCCACCGGTCCGGGGTGCGCCGTCGCCGACCCTGTGGCCGAGCCCGTTGAGGGCGCTCCGGTGACGGCGAACGCCGCGGTGCCGCTCGGACCCGGACCGCCGTCGGCGCTGACTCCCCGCGGACTCGTGTAGGCGTGCACGGGGTACGTGGTCCCCGGGTTGGCGTCGGTGTCCGGCACCACCGCGTCGATGGAGACTTCGCAGAGCTGTCCCGTGCTTTGGTCCGCGCCGCTGCCCAGCGGTGTCGTGTAGTGCGGGTCGTCCCACCACAATCCCACGCCGTACAGGTCGCAGCGGGAGACGCTGTACGTGTACGTCGCGGTGAAGTGGCTGCCGGGTTGGCCGCTCGCGGGGGAGAGCCGGAGCTGGGCCCCGGTTGTGGTGCCCGCCGCCGCCTGCAGCGGCATGACGGCCGCCGCGGCCGCGACCGTCAGCAGGGGCACAAGCCTGATCATCCGCACAGCAGCAACACCTCCCTTATCCCTCCGGTCCCGTTGTGGGCCCCCCATATAGACGCCGCCATCCCCGCCTAGCTTTCACGACGTGCTGAAGCCCGAACCCTGCGAGGTTGCTACCCGCGCCACCAATGGCACTGACGTCCGCCGCATCCGGCCGGCATGCAGCTCCGAACCACGCGGTCAGCCAGCCGCTGCGGTTGTGATCATGCGACGCAGAAGCGGTGTCTGGCGGTTCCACACCGTTTGGGCAGCCGGGAAGACTCCTTTCGAGCCACAGCCCATGGTGTCGTATTGATCTCCCAACTGATCGTCGGACATATAGCGGGTGCCGATGTGCGCGTCGCGCGGAAACGGCGCACCGCGGCCCCCGCAGCAGGCTGGGGTCGACGTCCCAACACCTCGTGGGTTGCCGCCGATGTACCAAGACACGTCCGGTTCCTCCAGTGGAGTGGTTGAGACCACCCTTGGAAGAAGCCGCCACTGCGGCGAGGCTTCAAGACGGAGTCGGTCAAGCCGCTTTCCGAGCGAGTGGCCGCACCGAGCTCCACGACCAGTACTGACCGCGCGGTCGCTACGCTGCGTGCGATTGCGCTATCAGATCAGGTCGGCTCATTTGTTGGTTATTTCTGCGGCAAATGCCACACATGTAACCCGACACGTTGACAGTCACATCAGCGCTCTCCTACACTCCGGCCGACCGAGCCGAACGCGCGGCTCGAACGGAAGGGATTCTCGATACCCGGCGGGGTGTCGACGCACTCGGAGAGGGGCGTGGCCGTCGATCAGCAAGGTGGCTTCCGGCTCCCCGCGCCCAGCGGGGGCGCTGCAGAGAGCGATCGACCCCGAGCCGCCCGAGGTCTGCCGAGCCTGTCGGACGCCGCCCGAGCCGTCAGGCCGTTTGCCGTCTTCTGCGATGTGCCACAGCGGCAGCTTGGTGGCACCACCTGTCGTGAACTCAACCGCGGAGGGGAGCGGGGATGGAACCCCCGCTCCCCGAGGCATCTGTTTCTCCCGGACGCCCGCTATCGACCAGACGTTGACCCGGGAGCAACGTCGCCAGCACAGGAGGATGCCACACGTGCATCTCAAACACGACCCTTCGGCACCCGGAGAGCTCCACGGCTCTCCACCGCGGACCCGCCCGCGGAGACGCCCGGGCTGGGCGATGGTGAGACGCCTTCTCGTCGTCGCCGCCGCGGCGTTCATGGTCAGCGCCCCAATCGTGGCCTACGCAGCAGGCGGCAACCTGCCACCCCTGCCGAGCCTCCCAGAGACGCCGCAGACCGACGACCCCACGGTCATCGTCCTGTCGGTGGAGCACGGCCCGGGGATGGGCTCCGCATCCTGCTTCCAGAACCCCAACGCAGGCAACTGCAACGGTACCAACCCGACGGATGTCGGCTGCTCGGCTGACGCGTACACCGTCTTCAACGCGCAGACGCCGATCGTCGACCAGACCAACGGGGCCGTCATCGGATACCTGGAGCTACGGTACTCGCCGCATTGCGGGACCAACTGGGCGCGCACGACCTTCACGAATCCCGCGTACATCAACCCGCTGTACCAGCGCGACACCTACGTCACGGCGGGAACGCTGCGAGCAGACGACCCGTTCTTCAACGACGAGCCGGTGCGGTACTCGGCCGAGCTGTACGCGCCGTCGACGACGGCGTGCGCCAACGTGAAGGTCACCGAGGGCATCATCGCGATCGCCCAACTCACCGGCACCTGCGCCTAGCTGACGCGCGTGCTGTGAAGACTGCAAGAGCAAGGAAAGGAACAATGCACGTCAACAGAAAGCGCCTCCGTCGCGGGGCGTTGATCGTGTCCGGGGCCGGGACGCTCGCCGTCCTTGCGACCGGGCTTCTGCCCGTCGCCGCGCAGGTGATAGGCGATCCGCTCGGCCTGATCTCGATCGGGACGAGCAGCAGCGACAATCCAAGTGGCTCGGTCCTCGCCGTCTCCAACGGTGGCAACGCGTCCGGCGGGACAGGTGCGGGCGTCTCGACCACGGGGTCGGCGAGCGGTTCACTGGTCGCCGTGTCCGGGACCGGGTGCGCCAATACCGGCAACACCTTTGCGTTCGCACCGGTGGCGGCCAGCGGCACAGGCTGTGCGGGTGGACAGGGGACAACGGTCAGCGGCACCGGAGACGGATGCGGGACGGGCTTGGTCGGTATCAGCGCCGCGGGCGACTCGTGCGGTTTGGTTGCAGTCGCCGGTGACCGCGCTTCCGGGACCTACTACGCGGACGGCTACGGCCAAGCAGGCGCCGAAGGCAACGACTTGGTCGGCAACACCGGTGTCTCGCTGATCTACACACCGCCGTCAGCCATTCAGATCCAGTCGACGGCAGTCAAAGAGCAGGCGCTGGCGCAGACGATGCCGGCCGTCTTGCAGAACTTGGCAAGCCACGCCACCAATGGCGTCGCGTCGTCACCAGCGAGCTCGGCGTGCTGCACCAACTCGGTACGTCCATCGACCACCACTTCCGACCACAATCCGCCTGACTCGTACGCCTTTCCCAGCATGCCCCAGACCTACCAAAAGGCATACTGGTCCTGCGGTTCAGCCGCGACAGAACTCTGGTGGTGGGCCAAGTACGGGTCGGACCCTGGTGAATCAACCTGGTATCAGTCGGAGCAGACGTACCAGAACGGGAAGCACGCGGGGACATCCACCGGGCTGATCGCTGATGCCATCGACAACAGGGAAGGCCACACCGACATGGGGCAGTCGCAGCAGAGTCCCACCGCCGACACCCTGCAGGGCATGGTCGAGACGGATGAGTGGGAGTACACGGAAGCTGTCATCGCAAACGTCGACACCGGCGATCTGTCATACTGGGACAGTTCGAACGGCACGCCGCATGCCTACGGCCATATGGTCACCCTGTATGGTTGGGACAGCAACGCAGGTGGCCACATCTGGTTTGACGACACGTACGACACGTCGAGAACGCCCGGTGCAGGCCAGCAGAACTACAACCCCTTCGGGACGCATCTGGTCAGCTCTGCTCAGGCGGCGGCGGCAGTCGATGCATCGATCGACAAAAACGTCGTCTGGTGAGATAGGGAATACGAAGCATGGCCGGTCGGCACCAAGCGGCAATGAGCCTCGTCGCAACGGCACTTGTCATGACCGCGTGCGGTTCATCGCTTCCGCCTCGTGCCACACCGACCCCGGCTTCTGTGGAGTCGCCCACCACGAGTGGGCGGCTCCATTCTCAATCTCTGGCTACGATCACGCGCACCGAACAGGTGCATTCCCTCTGGGTGTGGGGCGCTGGGCGCTTCGTCGCCTGGACGGAAGGGCCGAGCCAGACGCCGATGATCGTGCTGTACGACCGCATCAGCGGTCAAACGCGAACCGTTCTTCGTGGCGCGACCGCTTCGACCAACCTCTATCCGGTGCGTGGTGAGGGCAGTACGATGGTGGTGCTCGAAGAGCCCTCCGTGCCGAACGACGCCCAGCCCAACACCACCTGGCAGATCGTGACAGTGGATGTGGCAACCGGCCGCGTCGCCCTCGTGCGGAAGTCTCCTCGACCCACGCCGGGAGAGATTGTCCCGTATCCGCAGTTCGACGGCCGGTGGATCGTATGGGAAGAGCCCCAGGGCGACACGGCGGATACCACGGACCTGATGTCGTTCGACACACGGACCGGTCGCACTGTCACGCTAGCCAAGCAAGTGCCGTATGCGGGGCCGAGCGTGCAGAACGGTGTTGTGTACTATCGGCAGGAGCGGCCGGGATCTGCGGATATCTTTCGCGTCGCTGCCGACGGCTCGACGCCTGCTGTGCAAGTGACGCATACGGGTGCCGTCGGTGGAATCGTCGCCCGCAACGGCGGCTTGGCATGGAACCAACCGCCGACCGGCGATGCGCGATCGATCTGGTATTTGCCCGACGGGGCCGCCACCCCGGTCGAACTGGCGTCCCAAGGCGACCGGGGCTTTCCGGGACGCGGATTCGTGGTGTACGCACTGCCGCCCGACAATGGGCAGCTTCTCGCCGTGTCCACCAGCCGCGCTGGCGGCGACCCTCTCATCCTGAGTGATAGCTTTCCGGGCAACTTCGCGGGTTGGTCGGTGGATGGCAATGTCGTCGTCTGGGCCGAACCCCAATCCGGCGGGAAATCGACCGTGATCCACGTCGCTCAGGTCGGTACATCCTGATCGGGTCCGCCGGGAGAGTGGCACCGGCCGATCTACGTCGAAAGGTTGTCGAACGTGCTTCGAACTCTGCGACCGACAGATCGAGGAACGCGTTCGGGGCTGGCCTGTAAGTGAGTGTCGTCCTGCCGCTGCTGAGCTGCGTGGCTCAACCTGCAGCGTCGCCGGCGAAGGCGAAGCAAGAACCGTACTTGCCGCGGTGCCGCGCTGACGTAATCGGCCAGTGCCGCGCTGAGCACGTTCGCCGCCGGCCGCTGCGGCGATGCCGTCAAGGGCAGCCAGTTGTCGCCGAGACTGTTTGCCTGGTCGTACGTGACGTTGAAGAACTGCATCGCGTCGGGCGGGGCATTCGGATTGCCGAAGTTGCCCACAGTGTCGAGGTGCCGGACGGCGAGGACGCCGCCGAGCCGGCGAATGTCGAACTGGGCCAATGAACCCATCGATCGGTGTGTAGGTGCCTGAAAGTCGCCGCTCGGCTGCACGGTCAGATCGAAGCGCAGCGGGTTCCCGGCGACGCTGCCGGCCGGGTAGACGTAGTACGAGCCGTAGGTGACGTGGTACCCGCGGGCGCTACCCAGCAGAGCTTGCGCCTGAGCCCACGTCTGTGCGCCGCTCGGAGTTGGTGTCGGGGTGGGAACCGGCGTCGGTGTCGGGGTCGGCGGCAGCGGCGTGTCGGAGGGTGTCTGTACTGCGTCCAGCGACGGGACAGACGCGTGGGGCAGGTGCGGCGACGTCGCGGTCGCCGGGTGCTGCCGGTTGTGCAGGATCAGGCCACCACCTAGTCCGCCACAGAACAGCAAGAGCGTGACGAGCCCGCTTGCGCGTCGTCTGGCCGAGCTTACCGGCTGCAACTGACCGCGGCGGATCATCAACTTGACCAACCCGGAGCTCACGACAGCAGTCGCGCCGTTTCGGGAATGGTGAAGAGCAGCGGCGGCTCGGCCGTGGGCGGGGCATCGCCCGCCAGGCGGTCGTCGTGGCGGGGAACAACCGCGGTCGAGGCCATGCACAACCCCGGTACCCGCCAACCGCCTCGAAGGGGGACACGGCGCGGTTGCCGGACCTCGGGGACGCTCGCTGCCGCCGCCGCCGGAGAGGGGCTACCCGGCGGGTCGATGCCCCGGAGCTATTACCCCAAAATTACTCCCAAACGGGCGTTCAGGGCCAAAAGTTGTTATACCCGCTGCAGGACTTGAACCTGCGACCAAGGGATTAAGAGTGTGATCGGGGGGGTGGGGTGGCGCAATAGAAACCCCTTATGTAGCTTGGGATTTCCGGTCAGGGGCGGCCACCGTCGGTCATCGTTGGACACCCCGATTAGCCCCAAAAACTGCCCCTGGCGCCGGAGCGTGGCTGGCGGGCCACGGCACTGATGGTACGGCGGAGGGGGGTAGCACTGAACACCCCCCGTCCCGACTCACCTTGTAGGCGCGGTCCTCGGTCGAGTTCCGGCCCGGTCTGTGGCGCGGTCCCAGTGACGGTGACAAGCCCCCGCTGCGGGGGCTCCTCGCCGACTGCCATGTTGCCATCGCCTATCCCCTCGGCTTGGAGCTGACATGCCTTGCGAGGGCCACCGGACCAGGTTGCCGGCAGGGGTTCGGTTCCCACTCACAGGGGCGGGTGATCCGGTCCATCCTGCTCTTCTCGCCCGTGGAACGTCGCCACCGGCCCGATGTGCTTCACCGCACCCCGAGCCACCGAGCCGTGAGCAGCGCGAGTCCGATGATGAACCCTTCAAGGCAGGCGTCGAAAAGGCGGTCGGTCCGAGCGTTCGCCGGTCCGAACAAGGCAAGCAGAAGGCAGGTGACACCCAGTACGGCTACGGCAATGGCCCCACGCGGGGCGTCCTTGGGGATTCGCAAGACGGCGCACGGCGCGCTCCCGCTGCTGCAGCGAAGAGGATGATTCGAGAGACGCGATGCCCTCCTGAGTGAAACTGCCTGAAGGCGGGGCCGTGGTGGCTAGTACGCCGATCCCGCGCCCTTTCGTCCTAGGGTTGGGCCTGGGAGATGGATGACGTTCTCATCGGTTGCGAACAGCCCCGGAAGGTCGGCGTTCCGCAGCAACCGATAGCTTCTCAGCCGCTCAGCCAATGCCACACCGTCGATTGGGGTGGTGGCGAGGATGGCTAGAACCAACTCCTGCTTGTCGGTCCGCTCGCCGGCGTCCTCCGCCGCCTCCTTGAGCGCCATCCAGTACTTGGACAGGGGGATGGGGACGCGCATGCTGGACGTGTGAGACCGCGCTCGTCGGAGAAGCTCAGAAGCCTCGAATGGGTACTCGACATCGTCCAGTGGGGTATCGTATGCTGAACATATGTTTTTTGCAGCTTCGGGGAGGCTTTCTACTACGTTTGTTCCTGTGGTGGGCCGCCCCGCCCGAACAGATGTTCGTATAATTCTTCCTTCCCCGGACGCGCCCGCTTCGGTGGTTAAGCCCTCATGGAGGTGTCCCAGCCGTGAACGAGGAAGTTAGCAGGGGCCAAAAGTCAGGGCTTCCCTCTGCCGCGTCGCTGGGTGAAGAGGCTGAACTTCTTCGTATTGGTACCGAGGCGTCCGATCTCGCCTTCTACGCCTCAAGCACGGCGCTACTACTCCGGGGAATAGCAAAGCGGGGGTCGGCCCGTGGTTTGGACCGACTCGTCGCCGTCGCACGTGACCTAGTGACCGCGCTTCCGACTCTGCAGCAACGGAAAGCTGTGTCCGATGCTCAACTGCCTTATCGACAGTTGATTCCAGTTCGCGTCTGGAGGCGGGTCAGTGACAGAGATACCGAACTGGAAAATCTTGCGCAGTCGCTGCCCCAGTACCTCGACACCACGTTGTCGGAGGGTCCGCAAAGCGACGTCCTTGATGTGGCGCAAAGGCTGGAACGCCTAGCCACTCTGCTCAGAGAGCAGGCAGCGCATTCTGTGAACGCGGTGGGCGCCTGAACTGATGTCCTCAGGCGGGGCGAGCGCACGCATTTCTGCTTCGGCGCTTCTGTCGTGGGCGATCTCTGACGTAAGGAATCGGCATCTCCGGTTCATCGCCGCCCTTGACGAACTCAAGCGCACGTCTGATCCCGGCGCGCGCGTGTTCCTGGGTGTCGCGCGAGAGCGCATGATTCTCCAGCTCGCTGAGTTTGATCGGCGGCTCGATGACACGCTATCGGCCAGCGAGATTGAAGACGACGCAGATCCCTCTACTTGGACCATCGTTCCGTTGGACCATCGTTCCGCCGAAACTTGTGGACCTGACACGTGACGCATTCACCAAGTTCTCCGCTCTTCACCAGGAACTCTTTCCCTTCCTCCCGTTGAGGCGTCAACTGCCGGCTGATATCGGGTTCTTTCTGAGCCGCAGTTTCGGTTTGGAACCCACACTCCCTGAACATCGCGCCCTATTCACGCTCTCGTTAGGTAGGTTCACGATATGGGAGGCAGGAGTCGTCAAGCGCCTTCCAATGAGCGTGGCTACCGTGCCCATTCCATTCACGGAAACACTGACGCCTCTCCGTTGGCCGCTCTTGGTTCATGAGTTGGCACACTGGTACCTGCCAGGTGGACGTTCTCTTTCGGATATCGCGGACATCAAACTGCAGGAACGATTCGGCGATGTCTCGGCCGAAACCAAGAGTACCTTCGAGGAGATCTTCGCGGACCTGGTTGCGTTTCGTGCACACGGCCTGACCTACTGCTTGGCGTTCGCGCTCGAAGCCTACTTGTCGTCGCCAGCCGAAACCACTGCCCAACTTCTCCCCAGCCCTCGTCGACGACTGCGCCTCTTAGCAACCGACGACTTTCCGTGGCTAGTCGATGGCAGCATCCCGAGTATATGGCCGTTGGACGCAGGTGGCGGCATCACCGATGAGAGGCTCATTGAAATCAGTGAAGTCGCGCTCGAATTACTAGCAGACTTTCAACCGCCAAGATCGAAAGCCACCGCCGTGCAACAGGCGCGGCACCTATTGGCGAGAGGTGAGGCAGCAAGCGCCGCGCACGCGGATCAGCAGGATATCAGCGACGAATCCTTCGCTTCACTGCTGGCGGAGGGCGATTTCGACATGGCGGCCCATCAGCACTGGCTCTTCGCTGCCGCCACCGATGAGCCGTGCAGCGATGCAGAGGTTCTTGAAGCAGCATGGCTCCTAGAGGTGGATCGGCCCCCCGTGGAGATACTCGCTGAACTTACGGCACGGGACGCTTCCTTGGATGATGCCGTGGCTGCATTGGCGACACGCGACACGTCCATCTCAAGGTCTCTCCAATCCGCAGCGGTCCATCGCTGGCTTCGCGAATGGGATGAAACGATAGCGGCTAACGTCGACCGCGGGCGATCCACCGCAGCCGTGGCTCTTCCAGCAACGGACGCGACTGGCTGGACGGAAGACAGCCCGTTGTCAGACTTGCAACTGGTACGCCGCCTCACGCGACCAGGCGAGGACGCGTTGGTTATTCGGCCTCTAATCGACCCTTCTCAAATCGGCGGCACGACGATCGATCTTCGGTTGGGAACTGAATGGGAGCAGTTGCGGACGTCTCGATTTCAGGCTCTGGATCCTGGTGCCGATCCGGAAATCACGGGCGAACTTCTCGACAACTCGGCAGACGAATACCGTCTAACCGCCGGACGGGACCAAAGCGTCGTCTTGCATCCTGGTGAGCTGCTCTTGGCGCTGACGTTGGAATACCTGCGCTTGCCGGACGATCTGTGGGGCAACATTGAGGGCAGGTCGACGTGGGCCAGACTTGGACTCCAGGTCCATGCCACCGCCGGCATGGTCGACTGCGGTTTTCGCGGCTATCTGACCCTGGAACTGCAGAACACCGGCCGGTTGCCCCTTGTGCTCTTCCCAGGGCTGCGCGTCGCGCAGATGGCGTTCTTTCCCGTGCATCAAGTCCTCAATCCCTACCATGGCAAGCCCAGCGCTGCCTATAGCGCCCAGACCTCGGCACGCTCCGCCTTCCATAGGCAGCACGAACACAAGGCGATGCATAGGTTCCTGACGGATCCGAAGAGCCGATCGTAGGTTTCCCACCCATCGATCTCGCAGCCGACCTAGCCTCGCTCGGGTCTCTCGGCCGCGCCATCCTAGTCCAACCTGTCAAGGTCGCTCATCACGCTGTCGAGGAAAGCCTTGGCCGCCGCAAGGCGCTCGCTGGCCCGCGGGAGCGGGCGGGGCATCACCCACCAGGCCGTCGTCGTGGCGGGGAACAACCGCGGTCGAGGCGATGCACAACCCAGTACCCGCCGACCGCGTCGCAGGGGGACACGGCGTGGTTGCCGGACCTCGGGGACGCTCGCTGCCGCCGGCGCCAGTGAGGGGGCTACCCCGCCGGCGCTATTACCCCCAAAATTACCCGCGAACGCGCGTTCAGGGCCGAAAGTTGTTATACCCGCTGCAGGACTCGAACCTGCGACCAAGGGATTAAGAGTCCCCTGCTCTACCAACTGAGCTAAGCGGGCGCGGCCAGTGATTGTACCCGCGGCGCCCAGGCAGCCCTCCCCCGGCTTCGGCGGCACCGGAACGCGGGGGACGACTCAGGAGCCCCCGGTCCCAGGAACCACGGCCCCCGGGCCCACGCCCCCCCCAACGCGCCCCGCGCGCCGTTCGCCCGGGAGCCACAGCAGCGACCGGCGCTGCTGGGCCAGCCGCATCGACAGCGGCGGCCCGGAGGGGGAGAGGCCATACCGGGGCGAGGTGGTGCGGGCCTCCAGGGCCGCGCGGAAGTCCAAAGCACTCCGGCCGGGGAAGACGGTGACCACGCGCCCCAGGTCATGCCGGCCGAAGTGGGAGTCGCCGGCGCCCAGCGCGGCGCCCAGGCGGGAGCGGTGGGTGGCGTAGAAGTCGTCCAACCGGCGGCGGCCACGGGGCGTCATCACGGCGGTGTGGCGGAGCTCGATGCCGTCGACCACACGGGTTTCCAACAGAGCGCGGGCGCGGCGTTCGCTGATCGAGGCGAAGTAGGTGGGCATGAAGGGGTGGGCGAGGATGGCCAGGCCGCCCTGGTCGTGGATGGCGTCGACGGTGTCCTCCATGGACATGCCCATGCGGACCGGGCGGTCGAGAAACAGGCCGACGATGTGCGTGCCCGACGGCATCGCGGTGGTGACCTCCTCGCCCCGCACCACGTCCACGCCGACCGCCAACCCGGCGTCAAAAGCGCGCGCGGTGGCGTTCATGGTGTCGTGATCGGTGACGCAGAGCACCGAGATTCCCGCGGCGGCGGCGGCGCGCACCAGCTCCTCGGGCGAGACCATGCCGTCGCTCGACAGCGTGTGCGCGTGCACCTCCGCGGCACCCAGGCCGGGGCCGAGGGCGATGCGGGTCTCAGGCAATGCGGGTCACGGTGCTGAAGAACACGGCCACGCACCATACCGCGATCCGCCCGCCCCCCATTGGCTGAGAGCTTCTTGAGAAGTGCGCAAGAGATGGCCGGGAGCGCCCCGGGCCGCCCCTATACTCCGGCCATGACGGCCGACCCTGCTCGCGTCCTCGTCGTCGACGACGAGCAGAGCATCACCGACTTCATCGCCATCGGCCTGCGCCACGAGGGCTTCGAGGTGCGCACCGCCCCGGACGGCCGCGTCGCGCTGCGGGTGGTCGACGAGTTCAAGCCCCACCTGGTGATCCTCGACCTGATGATGCCGCGCATGGACGGCTGGGAGCTCTGCCGCGCCCTGGCCGGCGACCGCCGCCGCGGCCTGCTCATCCTCAGCGCCCGCGACGAGGTCGGCGACCGCGTCCAGGGCCTGGAGCTGGGCGCCGACGACTACCTGGTCAAGCCCTTCGAGTTCACCGAATTGCTGGCCAGGGTTCGCGCGGTGCTGCGCCGGCGCGAGCCCGACCTCAGCCGCGTGGTCCGTGCGGGCGACCTGAGCATCGACACCGCCACCCGCGAGGTGAAGCTCGGCGACCGGCAGCTCGAGCTCAGCGTGCGCGAGTTCGACCTGCTCCACTTCCTCGCCGCCAATGCTGATCAGGTTTTGCCCCGCCAGCGCCTGCTCGACGAGGTGTGGGGCTACAACTTCTTCGGCGACGAGAACAACGTCGAGGTCTACATCCGCTACCTGCGCCAGAAGCTCGGCGACACCGCGCACGAACGCATCCAGACGGTGCGCGGCGTCGGCTACCGCCTGCGCAGCACCCCGACGCCGGAGGCATAGACCCAAACTGCGCACGCCGCTGCGCCGCCTCTCGCACGCCCTCGGCACGCTGCGCTGGCGGCTGACACTCACCTACGTCACCCTGCTCGCCCTGCTCCTCGCCGGCCTGGGCACCTACCAGTACCTGGCGCTGCAGGACAACCTGGTCACGGTGCGCGTCGACGCGCTGGCCGGAGACTACGATCAGCTCCGCGCCGAGGTCGAGCAGTTGCTGCCACGCGCGGCACGAACACCCGCGGGGGTGACGGCCGCGTTCACCGCCGTCTGCGCAAGGCTCAACCGCACCGCGTCGCCGCCGCCGGCGCAGACCGTCGACCCGGTGCGCACCATCGCCAACGCCCTCATCGCCGCCTCGGGACGCACCGCCACCGTGGTGCTCTACGACCGCTTCCTGCAACCCGTGCTCAGCCTGCCCACCGGCCTCGACAGTGCACCGCACGCCGGTGACACCAGCCTGCGCACCGCGCTCACCGGCCGCCGCTCCGGCGCCGTGGTGCTCGACACGCCCGCCGGCCCGCAGCTCGCCGTCGCCTTCCCGGTCGCCGCGCGTCCGGGCAGCACCTGCGGCGTCGCCCAGCTCAGCACCAGCACGGCACCGATCGACGACGTGCTCAGCTCCGAGCGCGAGCGCCTGGCCATCGGCGGCGGCATCGTGCTGGTGCTGGCCCTGCTCCTCGGCCTGCTGCTGACCTCGCGCGCCCTCAAGCCGCTGCGCCGCGTCGCCGCCACCGCGCGCCGCCTCGCCGCGGGCGACCTGCGTGCCCGCAGCAACCTGCCCCGCAGCGGCGAGGTCGGCGCCCTGGCCAGCGCCTTCGACGACATGGCCGACCGCATCGAGGTCGCCTTCGCCGCCCGGGCGGAGTCCGAGGCGCGCATGCGCCGCTTCGTCGCCGACGCCTCGCACGAGCTGCGCACCCCAATCACCGCGCTGAAGGGCTACATCGACGTGATCCGTCGCGGCGCGGTGCGCGACCCGCAGTCGATGGACGCCGCCCTGGAGACGATGGCCCGCGAGGCGGAGCGGATGCGTGTGCTGGTGCTCGACCTGCTCACCCTGGCCCGCCTCGACGCCCAGCGGCCCATGGAGATCGGCCCCGTCGACCTCACCGAGGTGATCAACGCCGTGCTCGACGAGAGCGCGCACCTTCCGGGCATGCCCGACGACCTGCAGCGCAGCGTCGCCGCCGCGCCGGTTGTGGTCATGGCTGACCGCAACGCGCTGACCGCGATCGCCCGCAACCTGCTCGGCAACGCCTGCAAGTACGCGCCCGGAGCGCCGCAACGCTGGACTACCGCGGTCGATGGCACGCATGGCGTGCTCAGCGTCCACGACGACGGCCCCGGCATCCCCGCCGCCGACCTGCCCCACGTTTTCGAGCGCTTCTACCGCGGCGAGAAGACGCGGGCGCGCGAGGAGGGCGGCAGCGGTCTCGGCCTGTCGATCGTGCAGGGCCTGGTCACCGCGATGGGCGGCGACGTGTCGCTGCAGAGTGTGGACGGACAGGGCACCACGATCACCGTGCGTCTGCCGCTCGCGGGCTAAGCGCTTTCTCGCGACACCAGCAGGCGCGCGTAGCCGTCGCCGTCGGCGGCGCTGCGCACCGGGAAGCCGTCCTCCTCGCAGGAGCGCGGCACGTTCTCCTCGGGCTCACCGTGGTCGAGCCACACCTCCAGCCACTCGCCCGGCTGCACCTTCTCCAGCGCGACCCGCGTCTTGACGTAGTTGAGCGGGCAGGACACGCCGCGCAGGTCGAGCACGCGCACCGGGCGCACGTCGTCACTCACAGGTCGAACGGCGACTGCGGGCTGAAGCGGTTGAAGAAGGTGAACTGGTTGGTCAGCAGCAGCAGGCCGAAGATGAGCAGCAGCGCGCCCGCGACCACGTTGACCACGCCCATGTGCCGGTTGATGGCGCGGATCGCGCCCTGCAGACGGTCGGCGAGGGCGGCGATGGCCAGGAAGGGCACGGCCAGGCCCAGGCAGTAGGCGAGCATCACCGGCAGGCCGGCGAAATCACCCTGCGAGGCGACGGCGAGGATGGCGGTGAGCTGCGGGCCGATGCAGGGCGTCCACCCGGCGGCGAAGGTGACGCCGAGCAGGAAGGCGGCGGCCACACCGCCGCCGCGCGGCAGCCGGTGAACGCGGCGGTCGCGCATCAGCGGCGTCCAGCGCAGGATGCCCAGGGTCTGCAGCCCCAGCACCACGACGATGGCGCCGGCGACGTCGTTGACGATGTTCTGGTGCTCCAGCAGCAGGGTCACGTTGAGCGCGCGCAGCACATAGAAGAAAGCCACGAAGACGGCGCTGAAGCCGAGCACGAAGGCGACGCCGTTGAGCATCAGGGGGGCGCGGGCGGTGCGTGCAGTGGTGGGCGCGGCGGTGGCCACCCCGCCCCCGGCGAGCATCGCCCCCGGTCCCGCGCCGGCGGGCCGCTCGCCGTCGAGCTGCGCCTGGCCCGCCTGACCGCTCAGAAAGGCGAGGTACCCCGGCGCCAGCGGGAAGACGCACGGCGACAGGAACGACACCACCCCCGCCGCGAAGGCGAGCGGGTAGCTGAGGTGGAACACGGTGTCGGCGAGCACGACCGGATAAGCCTACCGGGCTTCGGTCCCGCCGCCTCGGGCGCGAAGTGCGGGAGCGGGACTAGGCGCCCGAGGGAGCCGTCTCGTCCGCGGTGCGCTCCACCGCCGCGCCGGCCACCGGCATGCCCGCGCCCGCGTCGCCCTGCCGCGACTCCACGTGCATCCCGCTGACCGCCATCGCCGCCTCCCCGCGCGGGGTGGCGCTGGCCGGGTCAATGCGGATCACCGCCGTCGCCTGGACCGAGGCGTTGAGCGGCAGGTCGAGGGTGGCCAGCGCGGTGCGGTTGTGCTTCCCGGCGTCGCCGAAAACCTCGTAGAGCAGGTCGGAGAGGCCGTTCATGACCTTCGACTGCTGGGCGAAGCCGGGCGCGCTGTTGACCAGCCCGATGACCTGGACCACCTGGCGCACGTTGTCCAGGTTGCCCCCGGCGCTGGCCCGGGCCAGGGCGAGCAGGTTGAGCCCGCAGAGACGGGCGGCGGCGGCACCGTCGGCCAGCGGCACCTCGCTGCCCAGCGCGCCGACGTAGCGCAGCTCCCCGTCCCACACCGGCAGAACGGCCGTGGTGTAGAGCAGGTCGCCGACGACCCTGACCGACGGATAGTCCCCGAGTGGCTCAGGCGGCTCCGGCAGCTCGATGCCGAGCTCCCTCAGCCGCGCCTCCGGACTCTCCACCTTTCCACCGTGCGCGGATGGCGGCACGTCACAACTCCAGTCGAATCCCTGTAGGAAGCCCCTAGGGGCCCTACGGTAGTCGCCGTTTGGCGCGTTGGTCGCGCGCATGAGAGCCAAAGGTTGTAAATGTTCGGCAAGGAAAGGCTCAGCGTGGGGCGGCGCCGACGAGGTTCTCGATGGCCATCTCCAGGTGGGACAGGGTGCGCACCTCGAACGCCTGTGTCGTGTGCGGCAGGTACGCGTTCATCGAGGAATCGCCCAGTCCCCAGCTCAGCCGCCCCTCCGGGTTGAACCACAGGACGCGGCGCGCCCGACCCTTGATGTTCTGCAGCAGCTCGGGGCGTGGCGCCGTGTAGTTGCCGCGCGCGTCGCCGAGGACGAGGACGATGGTGCGCGAGGTGATGGCGTCGTCGTACTGGGCCAGGAAGCGCTCCAGGCTGCGGCCGTAGTTGGTCGCCGAGTAGTAGGCGATCTGCTTGGGCTGCAGGGCGTGGGCGATGGCGGTCTCGGCGTCGTAGTGGAGGAACTCGTCGCTGACCTCGGTGCAGTCGCTGACGAACACGAAGGTTCGCACCCGGCTGAATCGATCCTGGAGGCGGTACAGGAAGTGCAGCATCAGGCGCACCGTCGACTGCACCGAGTTGCTGATGTCGCAGAGGGCCACCACCTGGGGACGGCGTTTCGGTGGCTTCTCCCAGCGCAGCCGGAAGGGGACGCCGCCGGTCTGCAGGTTGCTGCGCCATGTGCGCTGCATGTCCAGCGCGCCCTTGCGCTTTGGGGCCTTGCGCAGCTCGGGCAGTGAATCCAGCTTGCGGCCCAGGTGCTCGACCAGCCGCGACATCTCGGCGGCCTCGCGCGGGGAGATGGCGTCGATGCTGCGCATGGACAGCTCGCGAGCCCTTCGCGACTCCTTGAGCGCGCCCTCGTTTCTGTCGTATTCGGCACGAACGAAGCCGCGGACGGCGGTGCGCAGCCGGTCGAGCTGCTGCCTGACGGCGTCGCGCCAGGCCTGGGCGTCCTCGTCGGACATGCCCGACTCGCGCAGGCGCTGGGCGAAGCGGTCGAGGGCGGCGTCGCTGCCCATGCCCAGGCCCATGCCCTGGAGGATGACGCGGCCGGCCATGCCCTGCTGGAGCACGGTGTCGATCTGCCCCGCACCCTCGCGGCGGGCGGTCTCGCGGATCAGCAGGGCGAGCTCAAGGTCGTCGGTGCTGCGCAGCGCGTCCCACAGGCGGGCGAGCTCGGGGCCCAGCTCGTCGAGCGCGCCCTCGGGGAGCGGCGGCAGATCGCGGGGTTCCTCGGGCTTGGGGGGCAGGTCGTCCTGCTTGCTGCCGTAGGGGGAGAAGTAGAGGTCGAAGAGCTGCTCGAAGGTGTCGAGGTCGAAGTCGCGCTTGACCAGGGTGGCGCGCAGGGCCGAGCGGAACTGCGGCCGTTGCTCTATGTCGACCGCGCCTGCGGCGGCCAGGGCGTCGGCCACCTCGGGGGGGGAGGTGCGGACACCGGCCTGGCGCAGGGCGGCGGCGAAGCGGTGGATGTGCTCGTCCACCGCCGCATTGTGCCGTGTGGGCGCTAGCGAAGGACGCCGGCGAAGTAGCCGTGGGTGAGCGCCGCGGGGTCGCCGCTGCCGGCGAGGTCGACGACGTGCAGCGGGCCCTCGTACGACGTGTCGCACACCACCAGGTGGCTGTCGTCGTACCAGCCGACCGCGAAGACGTTGTCGAGGACGGTCCACGACCCGGCAGCCACGTCGCCGACCGCGGTGCGCACATGGGGCGGGGCGCCGCAGCCACCGGCGGCGACCAGGCTGCCGAAGACGTGCGCGCCGTCGGGGCTGATCGTCGCGCTGGTGAAGAGGCCTTCGCTCGACGGCCGTGCGGCAGTCATCGTGGTGCGGCCGGTGACAAAGAGCGACGACCCATGAACGGCCGTCTCCAACCCGGCGTGCACGTCGGTGAGGTGGCGGTCGTGGCCGAACAGCGCCGTGGAGTGGCCGGTCGCCGGGTCGAGGAGCGCTGTCCACTCCTCCTGGATGTAGGGACTGCATCCCGATCCTCTTACCGCGATGACGATTCCGCGGTCGCTCCACTCCACGACGCTCTCGGTGATGCCGTTCTCCGTCCAGTCCTGGATGCGATGGGCCGGCTCGCTGAGCCCGGCCACCCACACCGCGCCGCGGACGGTTCCATCGCTGTCGGGCTGGGTGGGCGAGTCCGACCATGCCCAGCGTGTCCCGGTCGGATCGAGGCGGACCTCGGCGACGTTTCCGGAGTACGTGCCGCGTCCGATCACGGTGCCCGACCGGTCAATCACGGCGATTTTTCCGCTGCCGGCGAGGAGCAGGTGCGACCCCGCCACCTGGAGCTGCACGCCGTCGCCGACGACGGTCTTCACGTCGAACGACCAATGGACGGTGCCAGAGATCTCGATGGCCTCGATGACGGCCTTGGGCGGCTGGTACTGCTGCACGATGAGCAGCGGGGGCGGCGGGGGGATGGGCGTGGCGGTTGGGGTCGGCGCCACCGTGGCGGGGGCCGGGGTCGCGGTGCTGGAGGTGCTCAGTGTGCTCGTACTCGACGCGGACGGCGAGGTGCTGACCGGCCCGCCGGTCTGCGCGGCCCCGCATGCGGTGACCGACGCGCACGCCATCGCCATCGCGAATCCAATCGTGGCCCTGGCCATCGGACTGTTCCTCTCCCCCCGCTGCTGTGTGGAGGTGGAACGCGGCCCGCCGCCGGGGGTTACTGGCGCCGCCTCAGTTGAGCAGCGCGGCGACGTTCTCCCTGCCCTTGCGCACGTCGCCCTCGTACTTCAAGACCAGCGACAGCGTCGACGACACCAGCTCCGGATCGAGCCGATCCGCGTTGAGCAGCACCAGCGCCCGCGCCCAGTCGATCGACTCGGCGATCGAGGGCAGCTTGCGCAGCCCCAGCTTGCGCAGCCGCGCAACCACCGAGGCGACCTGCCGCGCCAGGGCGTCCGACGCGTCGGGGACGCGGCGGCGGATGATCTCCCGCTCGCGCTCCTCGTCGGGGAAGTCGAGGTGCAGGTGCAGGCAGCGGCGGCGCAGCGCGTCGCTCATCTCTCGCGCGGCGTTGGAGGTGAGCACCACGATCGGCTGAGTATGTGCCTTCATTGTCCCCAACTCGGGGACGGTCACCGCGAAGTCGCTCAGCACCTCCAGCAGGAACGCCTCGAACTCGGCGTCCGCCTTGTCGATCTCGTCGATGAGCAGCACCACGGGCTGGTCGCTCAGGATTGCGCGGAGCAGAGGGCGGGGCAGCAGGAAGCGCTCGGAGAAGAAGACGTCGTCCTGGGTGGCGATGCGGTCCACGGCCTCGGTCAGCGAGGCGGCGTCGCCCACCGTCTCGCCGATCTTGTCGCGCAGGATCTGCGTGTAGAGGAGCTGCTTGGCGTACTCCCATTCGTAGAGCGCCTTGGCCTCGTCCAGCCCCTCATAGCACTGCAGGCGGACCAGCTCGCGGCCCAGCGCCACCGAGATCGCCCGGGCCAGCTCGGTCTTGCCCACGCCGGCGGGGCCCTCGACCAGCAGCGGCTTCTCCATGCGTGCGGCCAGGTAGGCGATGGTCGCGGCGTCCTGGTCGATCAGGTAGCCGGTGGCGTCGAGCTGCGCGATGGTGTCGGGGATCGAGGCGAACAAGGTCATGGAGGCCCTTCGACGTCGAGGTAGCGGCGCCGCCAGCGCACCACCAGGTAGACGATCACAGCGATCGCGGCGACCTCGAGTATGAGCGGGAAGGGGAAGTTGGCGACGACCTCGGCGACGTGCCGGATCCCCGTGGCCGGGGGTGGTGGGACGGAGCCGCCGGGGGTGGCCGCGGGCTTGGGCGTCGCCTTGGCGGAGGGCGCCGAGCTGGGCAGAGCGGCGCCGGCGCTGTCCGGGGCGGAGCCGCCCGGGGCGGGCGCGGCCGCGTCGGCGCCGTGGTAGATCGAGGAGGGCTGCGCCGGCGGGTTGACGGCCGCCACCACCGTGGGCGGCGGCCCCGGCACCACGGCCAGCGCGGTGACGTTGCCCTGGCCGGCCGGCAGGGCGTCGACGACCACGGCGAAGGTGGTGCCCGAATCGGTGGAGCGCAGCAGGGTGCCGCCGGTGCTTCCGCCCGCGTCGGCGCCGGCGTAGACCAGGTTGGGGTCAGCGGGGCTGAAGGCGCTGGCGGTGAGGCTGCTCACCCCGTCGGGGACGCCGGTGCTCGACGTCCAGCTCCCCCCGCCGTCGCCGCTGTGGAAGGTGCCCTTGCTGGTGGTGACCACCAGCGGCCGCGGCTGGGCCGTGGTGGGCAGGGGGCCGGCCGACACCGAGGTCACCACGGCCGAGCCGGGCAGCCCCGACTGCAGCGTCTCCCACTGCACCCCGCCGCCGGTGTTGCGGAAGAGGAACCCGGCCTGCCCGGCAGGCGCGCCGTCCACGCCCGCGATGAGGACGAGCTGCGGCTGGTTGGCGGCCACGGCCAGCGAGCTGACGCTGAAGCCGTCGAGCCCTGCGCTGCGCCACTGCTTGCCGTCGACGCTGACGTCCACGCCGCTGCGCGTGCCCACCGCGATGCCCTGCAGCCCGAAGCCGAAGGTGCGCGCGTCCAGGTTGGTGAGGCCGCTGGAGGCGTCGACCCACGTCCTGCCGCCGTCGTCGCTGCGCGACACCCCCTTCTGGTCGAGGCCGGCGAAGGCGGGATTGGGCTGGCGCGCGTCGAAGCCGACCGTCCACACCCGGGTGCCCTTGAGTGACGTGGCCAGCCAGGTCGCTCCCCCGTCCTCGCTGCGGTAGACGCCGTTGTCGGTGCCCGCGAGCAGGAGCTTGCCGTCGGGGCTTGCCGCCACCGACCAGACCCGGCCGCTGCCCAGCTCGGGCAGCTTGGCGCCGCTGGCGAAGGCGGCGCGGGCGGGCGTGCCGCTCAGCACCATCCCCCCCGCGGCGAGCGCCAGCACGGCGACCAGCAGCGCCCCCAGCCGGCGCGCGCGGGCACGCGGACGCAGGCGCAGGACCGGCTCGGTGGTCGTGCTGCGGGGGGTATGGCCCTCCAGCCGCTGCCCGGGGGAAGACTGGATGGCGCGTTGGGGGACGCGGCGGGCACTCACGACTGGGCGGCAGGATATACCACGGTGAAGTTGTCCATGCCTGATCCCGTCCGCCTCGGCCGCGACGTCTGCGGTGTGCTCGACGACGCCCTGCGCCGGGAATGGCTGGTGACCAGCGGCACGGGCGCCTACGCGATGGGCACCGTGGCGGGGGCGCTGACCCGCCGCTACCACGCGCTGCTCGCGGCCGCCACCTCGCCGCCCGCGGGGCGCACCGTGAGCGTGGCGGGGATGAGCGAGGCGGTGTTCGACGGCTCCTCCGCGGACCCCGACACGCCGCTCCACCTGCACACCCAGGAGTGGGCGGGGGGCGCGGTGGACCCGCGCGGGCACGTTGCCGTCGAGTCCTTCGAGCTGGAGGGCCTGGTGCCGACCTGGCGCTATGCGGTGCCCGGCGGCCTGCTGGAGAAGCGGGTCTGGATGAAGCGCGGCGCCGACACGACCTTCATCACCTACACGCTCACCCGCAGCGTGGCCGGGGCGTCGCTGCGGCTGGCGCTGCGCCCGCTCTGCACCTGGCGCGACCACCACTCCCTCGGCCGCGCCGGCCAGGTGGTGCAGGTGGACGCGGTGAGCAGCGGGCTGGCGGTGACCTTCGCGGGTGCGCCGACCTACTGGGTGCGGGCGTCCGGAGCGGAGGTGAGCGTGGACGGCGAGTGGTACCGCGACCTCCACCTTCGCGTCGAGACCGAGCGCGGCATGGACGATGCCCAGGACCTCTATGCGGCGGGCACGCTGTCGGCGCCGCTGCTGCCCTCGGTGACGGTGGCGGTGTCGATCTCGCTCGACCCCGGGGTACGGCCGGAGGAGGCAGCCGCCTCGCTCGGCGACGAGGCCTCGCGATGTGCCGGGCTGCTCCGCGCTGCGCCGGTGTCGTCGCCGCCGTGGGTAGGGCGGCTGGTGCTCGCCGCCGACCAGTTCGTCGCCGAACGCGCCGGGCAGTCCACGGTGCTCGCCGGCTTCCCCTGGTTCGGCGACTGGGGGCGCGACACCATGATCGCGCTGCCCGGTCTGGCCCTCGCCACCGGCCGCGCCGACCTGGCCGCCGGGTTGCTGCGCAGCTTCGCCCGCTATGTCGACCAGGGCCTGCTGCCCAACCGCTTCCCCGACCGCGGCGAGACGCCCGAGTACAACACCGTCGACGCCACCCTGTGGTACGTCGACGCGTTGCGGTCGTACGTGGCAGAAACCGGGGACGGCGCGCTGGTCGGCGAGCTGTGGCCGGTGCTCTGCGATGTGATCGCCTGGCACGTCCGCGGCACCCGGCATGGCATCGGCGTCGACCCCGGGGACGGGCTGCTGCGGGCCGGCGAGCCCGGCGTGCAGCTCACCTGGATGGACGCCAAGGTCGGCGACTGGGTGGTGACGCCGCGCACCGGCAAGCCGGTGGAGATCAGCGCGCTCTGGCACAACGCCCTGTGCTGCATGGAGGAGTGGTCGTCGCGGCTGGCGCTGCCGGCACCCTCCGGCGTCGATCTCGGCGCGTTGCGAGCGCAGGTTGCGGCCTCCTTTGGCCGCTACTGGAACCCCGCGTCGGGCTACCTCTACGACGTGCTCGACGGTCCTGACGGGGACGACGGCTCCATCCGCCCCAACGCGGTGATCGCGGCCTCGCTGCAGCACACGCCGCTGTCAACGGCGCGCATCGCCGCGGTGGTGTCGCGGGCGCAGCGCGACCTGCTCACCTCGCTCGGGCTGCGCTCGCTCGCGCCCGGCTCGCCCGGCTACGCCGCCACCTACCTCGGCGACGTGCGCAGCCGCGACGGCGCCTACCACCAGGGCACGGTGTGGCCGTGGCTGATCGGGCCGTTCGCCATCGCCCACCTGCGCGCCTTCAACGACGCCGCGGTGGTGCGCTCCTTCCTGGAGCCGCTCGCCGACCACCTGCGCGACGCGGGCGTCGGCTCGGTGTCGGAGATCGCCGACGCGTCGCCGCCGCACACCCCGCGCGGCTGTCCCTGGCAGGCGTGGAGCGTCGCCGAGCTGCTGCGGGCGTGGCGCGCGGTGGCTCCCGCTTCATGACCACGGAGACACTGCAGCGCCCGACCTACGGCGGCCTGGTGCACGTCCCCGGCGTGCCGGCGCTGCTCGGCTCGAGCCTTGTCTCCCGCGTCGCCAACCGGCTGTGGGAGGTCGGCCTGGTCCTCTACGTGCTGCAGCGGTTCCACTCGGCGTCCCTCGCCGGCCTGACGGTGTTCCTCAGCATCGCTCCCGGGCTGGCGCTCAGCCCGGTGACCGGCGCGCTGCTCGACCGCTACGGCCGGCGCATGCTGATCATCCTCGACAACCTGGTGGCGTCCGGGGCGATGCTCGCGCTGGGGCTGCTGGGTCTCACCGGCGCGCTGTCGAGCGGGTTGCTGCTGATCATCGTGTCCGCCGCGTCCTTCACGTTTCCGCTGAGTGTGTCAGGAACCCGGTCGCTGTTTCCCATCGTCATCCCGCGGCCGCTGTGGGACCTCGGCAACGCGGTGGACAGCGGCAGCGACGCCATCGCCGCGGTGATCGGCCCAGCGTTGTCGGGCGCGCTGGTCGCACTGGTCGGTGGGCCATCCACGTTGCTGTTCACCGCTGGGCTGTTCGCCGCCGCGGCGGTGGCGATGTTCAACGTGCCCATGCCCTCGAGCGCGCGCGGTGGCCAGGGCTCGCGCGAGCCGCTGCTGCGCGCCGCGTGGGCCGGCGTGCGCTACGTGGTGCGCAACCGCAGCCTGCGCGCCCTGGCGGTGGTGATGTCGATCGGCAACCTCGGCTTCGGTCAGCTCTACGTGATCCTGCCGGTGCTGGTGTTGCAGCGGTACCGCGGCGGTCCGGGGACGGTCGGGGTGCTGTGGGGGGTGATGGGCGTGGCCACGGTGCTGTCGGGCGTGGTGGTGGGGCGGCTGGGGTCGGAGGGGCGCGAGCGCCTGATGCTGGCCCTGGGCTTCGCCCTGCTGCCGGTGGGGCTGGTGGCCATCGCGCTGCCGTGGTGGGCGGCCGTGATCGCGGGGCTGGTGGTCTGCGGGCTGGCCATCGGGCCGATCGACATCGCGCTGTTCTCGCTGCGCCAGCGGCGCACCGATCCCGCCTGGTTCGGGCGTGCCTTCGCGGTGTCGATGGCGCTCAACTTCGCGGGCGTGCCGATCGGGTCGGGGATCGCGGGGCCGCTGGTGTCGGTGTCGACCACGCTGGCGCTCGGTGTCGCCGCGGGGCTGGGGGCGATGGCGGCGGTGCTGTGCGTGACGGTGCCGCGCGCTGCGTAGCTGACCGGTCGGTCGGTCCCTTGGGTCAGCGCGCGACGGCGACGGCGCTGACGTCGCAGCCGAGCACGCCGAGCAGGCGGCGCAGCAGTGGCTCGGCGTCGATGCCCTGGTGCGCGGTGCTGTTGCGGATGCGCTCGGCCAGCCCGTCGAGGACGCGCAGCGCGCCGGGGGTGTCGAGGTCGTCGTCGAGGCGCGCGAAGAAGTCGCGTTCGGCCTGCGCGGCGTCGTCGGGGTCGAGCAGCGTGGCGGCGGCCATCGCCTCGCGGTAGCGGAGCCGTCGCGCCTCGGCGGCGTCGAGCTCGGCCGGGTCGAACGACCACGCCGTGCGGTAGTGGTGCTCCGCAAGGGCGAGCCGCACCGCGCCGGGGGCGACGCGCTGCAGGCAGTCGCCGACGAACACCAGGTTGCCCAGCGACTTGCTCATCTTCACCCCGTCGAGCTGGACCATGGCGACGTGCGTCCAGTGGCGCACGAAGGGGTGGTTGGAGACGGCCTCGACCTGGGCGATCTCCGACTCGTGGTGCGGGTAGATGAGGTCGTCGCCGCCGCCGTGGAGGTCGACGGTGTCGCCGAGCAGGTCGGTGGCCAGCACCGAGCACTCGATGTGCCAGCCGGGGCGGCCCGCTCCCCAGGGCGATTCCCAGCTCGACTCGTCGTCGAGCGAGGGCTGCCAGAGGACGAAGTCGAGCGGGTCGTGCTTGCGGGGGTCGTCAGGGTCGGCGCCGCGCTCGCGGCTGAGCGCGATCATCTGCTCGCGGGTCAGGCGGCTGAGCAGGCCGTAGCGCTCGAAGCGGGGGACGTCGAAGTACACCCAGCCCTGGTTCGCGTAGGCGGCGCCCGCCCGCTCCAGCCGGCCGATCCAGTCGACCATGTGGGGCACGTCCCTGCTGGCCAGCGGCGCGGCGTCCACGGGGAGGATGTCGATGGCCGCCATCTCGCGGTCGAAGCGGGCGACCTGCTCGGCGGTGAGCTCGGCGGCGCTGACGCCGCGCTCCCGGGCGACGCGGAAGATGTCGTCGTCCACGTCGGTGACGTTGCGGACGCTGCGCACCTTCGATCCCGCGGCGCGCAGCCGGCGGGTGACGATGTCGAAGACGTGGTAGGTGAACGCGTGCCCCAGGTGGGCGGCGTCGTACGGAGTGATCCCGCAGACGTACAGCGACACGGTGTCGCCGGCCGGCTGGAACGGGCGAACCGCCCGGGCGGCCGTGTCGTAGAGCTGCATGGTTGGCGCGATTCTACGAATCCTCCGGGGCGGGGGTCTCCGCGAGCAAGCGCCTCGCCTCCTTGAGCGCCGCGCGCAGGTCCTTGTAGGCCACCCGCCGCTCCGCCTCGTCGAGCGGCACCCAGGTCGCCTCGTCCACCTCGCTGAGCTGCGGCCTCAGCTCGGCGTCATCGGGCGCCTCGACCAGGTAGTGATGGACGATCTTGCCGATCAGGCGCCCGTCGCGCCGGTACATGTAGTCCGCGGGCGGCAGCTCTGCCCGGATGCTGAGGCGCTCCCGCGGCAGCCCGGTCTCCTCGCTGATCTCCCGCAGCGCCGCCTGCGGGGGCGTCTCCCCCTTGTCGACGTTGCCCTTGGGGAGGCTCCACGCGTCGCGCACCCGGATCAGGCACACCTCCCACGCGGCGCCACCCGCGGGACTGCGCCGGACCACCACGCCTCCCGCGGAAACCTCGTCGTGGCGGCGTCGTGTCGGGCTCATGGGCACTGAGCGTAGCGGCGAAAGCCGTCGCGGAGGCCGATGCTATGATCCGGGGTCGCGCGGCCCCGTGGTGTAGCCTGGCCTAACACGCCACCCTGTCAAGGTGGAGATCGTCGGTTCGAATCCGATCGGGGTCGCCAGGTCTTGCTTCTCGCCGTTGCAGGCGAGTGGCGCAGTGCGTCAGCGTTGCAGCCACGCCTCCGGCACGCGCGATGATATGTGTCCCATGCACTACCTGCTCCTCTACGACGCCGTCCCCGACTACCTCGAACGCCGCGTGCCCCACCGCGCCGCGCATCTGCAAAAGGTCCGCGAGGCCCACGCGCGCGGAGAGCTGCTGCTCGCCGGCGCCCTCGCCGACCCCGCCGACGGCGCTGTTCTCGTCTTCCAGGGCGAGGACGCGACCGCCGCCGAGCGCTTCGCCGAGAACGACCCCTACGTGCTCAACGGCCTGATCACCCGCTGGCGCGTCCGCCCCTGGACAGTTGTGGTCGGGGGCGACCCAAACAGCTAGCCGCCCGACACCGCCGGCGCCACCAGCACCTCGCACCCCTCGGGCACCGGCGTGTCCAGGTCGGACTCGGCGCGCACCATCAGCCCGTCGACGAACACCAGCACATGCGGCCGCAGCAACCCACGCTCGTCGCGGATGCGCCGCTCCAGGCCCGGCATGCGCGCGCCGAGGTCGTCGAGAACCGCGCGCAGCGTCGCCCCCTCGACCGCGACCTCCCGCAAACCGCCCGCGCTCGCCCGCAGCGACGACGGCACCACCAGCCGCGCGCTCACGGCAGGACGGCGGCGCGCACCGAGAGCACGTCGGGAAGCCGCGTCGCCACCGCGCTCCACGAGTCGCCGCAGTCCAGCGAGCCGTACACCTCGCCGAGCCGCGTCCCGAAGTACAGGCCCGCAGGGGCGCCCCCGTCGGTGGTCATGGCATCGCGCAGCACGGCCGCGTAGTACGTCTCGGACGGCAACCCGACCGACAGCGCCTGCCACGACCCACCCGCGTCGGTGCTGCGGTACACGCGGCACCGGCCCGAGGGCGGGATGCGGTTCATGTCGGCTTCGAGCGGAAAGTTGAAGAGCATGTCGGGATGCTCGGGATGGACCACGATGGGAAAGCCGAAGTTGCTGGGCAGCCCGTCCTCGATGGCGACCCACGAGGCCCCCGCGTCCTCGCTGCGGTAGACACCGAAGTGGTTCTGCGCGAAGAGCCGCGAGGGGCGGCTGGGGTGCATCGCCACCTTGTGCACGCACTGCCCGAACTCGGGGAAGCGCTGGTCCTCGGGTGCGCCCGGCTGGGAGATGCCGCGGTTGGCGGGGTTCCAGGTCGCGCCCCCGTCGAGGGACCGGTAGGCGCCGCCGGCCGACATGACCGCCATCAGCCACTGCGGGTCCTCGGGGTGGGTGACCACGGTGTGCAGGCAGGCGCCGCCGCCGCCGGGCCGCCACTGGGTCCGGTGCGGGTGGTCCCAGAGGCCCTGCACCAGCGAGAACGAGAGGCCGCCGTCCTCGGAGCGGAACAGCGCGTGTGGCTCGACGCCCGCATACACCACGTCGGGCTGCCCGGCCGGCGCGGGATGGAGCTGCCAGACCCGGGCCAGGGCGGCGCCGGTGGACTCGGGGAAGGCGATCGGGGCGTGGTCGGGCTCCTGCCAGGTGTGGCCGAGGTCGTCGGAGTAGGCCACCGACGTCCCCCAGTGGCCCCAGCTGATCCCGGCGAGGATGCGCGGCGTGTCGCGCCGGGTGTCGATGGCGACCGCGCTCACCTCCTGGTTGGCGAAGTGCATGGGATCGACGTCCCAGGAGCGGCGGCCCGCGTCGCTGCGAGCGATGATCAGGCCCTTGCGGGTCCCCACCAGTACCAGTGCCTCAGCCACGCGACGGTCCTCCGAGGTGTCCGGGTCGACGAGCGCGCGGCAAATCGTACCCTCGCCCCGGGGCGACGGGAAGTCGTGAACGCACCGAAAGACCCACGTGGCCGGCGACGTTCTCCATGGCATGACTCAGCCAAGCCCCTGCCCCCGCTGCGGCGGTGCCCGCGCCTGGTCCGGCGCGCCGGAGGGACACACCGTCCCCGTCCTCTGCGTCGACTGCGGCCGCGAGGCGACGGCCTGCCCCCGCTGCGGCTGGGAGTGGACGGGGCTGCCCCGCGACCCCCTGCTCGCCCGCCGCGGCACCTGCGTGTCGTGCCGGGTGATCCACCTGGCGGGGCAGAACGCACGGCGGGAGGACGTGCCGGCTGCGTTCGCCGAGCGTGCCCAGCGCTCCCGCCTGCTGCAGCGTCTGGCCGACGCCGGCGAGGCGGAGAGCGAGTCGCGCTGGCGCTCCTACCGGGTCTTCGGCGACGTCGCCGAGTGGGCCCGGCGCCGAGCCGAGGCGGTGGTCCGCCTGGAGATCGAGCTGCGCGGCATCGACGCGCGCGTGCGGTGATGGTTTTCGGCCTCGGCGTGCGTCTTAACTGACGTGCACACATCGGCTGACCGCGTCTCCTCCCGCGCCCCGCGCCTGCGGCTGCGCCTCCGCCTCGCCGCCGTGACGGTGGGCGCCGTGCTCCCCCTGCTCGGCAGCGGCGTGGTCCGCGCGGACCTGCCGCCCCTCCCCACCCCGCCGAGCATCCACCTGGTGCCGAGCACGCTGACCACGGGCATCGTCATCTCCCCGCCGCCCGCGGCCGGCTGCGACTGGGACCTGAGCTTCGACAACCCCGCCACCAACCCGCCGACGACGGTGTTCCGCGGCCAGAGCGCCTGCGGTGCGCAGGTGGTCTCGCCGGTCTTCTCCGGGCAGGCGGTGCTGATCGACGTGTTCGACAACGTCATCGCGACCGCGCCGGCGTTCAGCCAGACCGGGGGGGTGGGCACGTCCGAGAGCCAGCTCGTGCTCCAGCCCGGCACGCTCGCCTCCGCGCCGACCGGCTCGGGGCCGATCCCCGGGCTCAACTACACCATCCGCTATGACGGATCCATCACACTGACGGCACCGCAGCACTGGGACGCGCCGATGGCAGGCTGCACGGTCAACGGGCAGACCCAGCACTGCGTCCTGGAGATCACGTACACCTACCTCCCGGCCACCGCAGGCGGCGTCAAACCGGCCTGACCCCTCCGGGAAGGATCGATTCGCTACCGGCAACGGGAGCGGGGGCAGAGGTTTCCGACAGCCGTGAGCACACTCCGTCAGCGCCGTCGCTTCGGCCTGGTGGCCGGGGCCGCCGCTCTCAGCGGCCTGGCCGGGTTCGGCCTGGCCACCGTCGTCCTGCCGTCCACGGCGTCTGCGCCGCCGGCCAGCTCGTCGATCCGGCTCGTGGACTCCAAGGGGCCCGGAGATCCGACGCCGACGTCCACGGCTGAGCCAACGCCATCGCCCACGGCGTCGAGCACGCCGCGCCCGACGCCGCGCCCCACCGCGTCGAGCACGCCACGGCCGACGCCCCGGCCCACCTCGAGCCCGCCGCCCGGGACCTCGCATCCCAGCGCACCCGCGCCCCCACCGTCGTCGCAGACGCGTCCCGGGGGCCTCGTCCTCCCCCTCTTCGCCACCTCCGGCTCGACAGCCCGGCCCACCGCCGCCGCGTCGCCGACCGGCGGTGTCGAGGCGGCCAGCGCCCCCGGCCCGACACCCGTGCCCACCACGATCACCTCGATCACGCCCCTCCAGGGAGGCGGTGGAGCGGGGGGCGCGCATCCGCTGGCCGGCTCGGGGGTGAACGTCGAGACCGCGGCCGGCCTGGGCGGCAGCGCCGCCCTGCTGGGCATGGCGGTGGCCTGGCGGGTGCTCCGTCCGCGCCGCCGTGCGCCGGGCCTCGCCACCACGGCGGTCGCCACGGGCGCCGGTGAGACCGCCCTCTTCCGGATCTGGAAGGACGAGATCGACGACCTCGCCGACCTGGCGGCGCTCACCGTGGCGCCGGAGGAGCTGCCCGTGGCCAGACAGCGGCGGCGCGCCTTCTCCGCCGACGAGCTGGCCAGGCGGCTGACCCGCTCGGTCGAGCACATGCCCGAGGGGACCTGACCCGCTCCATGGCCGAATCGCCGCTCGATCGCTGGGTGCGCCGCCAGGGCTGGATGGAGCGCTGGGGCGACGCCATTCAAGGTGTCGTCGGCGGCTTCTACTCCGCGCTCGGCGCGCCGGGGCGTTCGCTCAAGAACCTGATGCACGGCACCACCGTGCTCGGCCACCCCCTCCACCCCGCGCTCACCGACGTGCCCATCGGCGCCTGGACGGTCGGCGTGGTCGCCGACTACGCCGCCCACTTCACCTCGCGCATCCCCACCGAGGCGGGCGACGTCGCCCTGATCGTCGGCGTGCTCACCGGGCTGCTCGCCGCCGCCTCCGGCTACACCGACTTCCACGAGACCTTCGCCCACGAGCGGCGCCTGGCGCTCGTGCACGGGCTGGTCAACAGCGCCGTCCTGCTGGTGATGTTCGTCTCGCTGGCCCTGCGCTGGTGGGCGGGCGCCGGGCTGCACCCGCTGGCGGTGGGGCTGGCCACGCTGGGCTGGCTGCTGGTGGTGTTCGGCGGCTACGTCGGCGGGCACCTGGTGTTCGGCAGCGCGACCATGGTCAACCGCACCGCCTTCCTCGAAGGCTTCGAGGGCGCGGTGGAGGTGGGCGTGTCGACCGGCTTCCCCGAGGGCGAGATGCGCCGCGTGGTGGCCGGGACGATGCCGGTCCTGATGGTGCGCCGCGGCGGGCAGCTCTTCGCGGTGTCCGACACCTGCTCGCACGCGGGCGGGCCGCTCGACGAGGGCTCGCTCGACGGCGACGTGGTCACCTGCCCGTGGCACGGCTCGCGGTTTGACGTGCGCAGCGGGCGCGTCTGCGGCGGGCCGGCGACCTTCAGCCTGCCCGCGCTGCGCGTGGTCGAGGCGGGCGGCCAGGTGACCGTGGAGCTGGCCGAGCCGCTGCACTGACGGCGGTCTGGCGCAGCTCGTCCCAGCGGTCGGCGGCGAGCACGTTGAGCAGGAGCTGCTGGGCGACGCCCGCGGCCTCGCCCCAGTGGGCGGTTCGGCGGCGCACCTCGTCTTCGCTGGGCATGCTGCCGTCGCCGTAGGCGCGCCCGATCGCCTTGCGCACGCCCAGGTCACCGGCGACGACCACGGGGCGGCCGAAGCTGCGGGCGAGCAGCCACTCGGCGGTCCAGCGGCCGACGCCCGGAAGGGCGACGAGCTCGGCGATGACCTGCTCGTCGGCCAGCCCGACGAGGCGCTGGGCGTCGAGGGAGCCGCCGAGGACCGCCCTGGCCACGCCGATGACGTACTCGGACTTGCGGGTGGTGAACTGGAGCTCGCGCAGGTCCTGGGCGCTCGCGGCGGCCAGGGTGGCCGGTTCGAGGCTCCAGACCTCGTGGCCGTCGATCTCGTGGCGGCGGCCGTAGCGCCGGGCGAGGCGGGCGCGGACCACGGCGGCGAAGCGCAGGTTGATCTGCTGCGCGCTGATCGACCGGACCAGGGCGGTGAGGATGTCGGGCTGGAGCACCGGCCGCGCGCCGGGCTGGAGCTGCTCGGCGGCGGCGACGACCGGGTCGGCGTCGGTGAGACGTTGCAGGGTGGCCGGCGCGACGGTGGCGAAGAAGCGCGCAGCGGCGGCGGCGGCGCTGTCGAGGTGGTCGGGGTCGGCGGTGGTGACGCGCAGTCGGGGCGCGGTGATCGTACCGGTGGGTGTGCAGGCGAGTGCGACGGCCTCGCCCCCGATGCGGATGGTGCGCAGCAGCGTGGAGCCGTCCCAGCGGTCGAGCAGGTCGTCACCCCAGCGCCGGAAGCCCTCGACCGAGGCGGCGATGTCGAGCGGCCCGTCCAGCTCGACCTCACGGCTGCAACTCCGCGCGCCCAGGCGGTGTTTCATGCTGACGAGAATGGACGACGCACTCCCCGCCCTGCTCGCCCGTGACGTGGACGCCGGCTTCGAACGCCTGGTGGTCGCCTTCCAGGACCGCATCTACGGGCTCGGCCTCACCCTGACCGGCAGTCCCGCCGACGCGGAGGAGGTCGCCCAGGACACTTTCGTGCGCGCCCATCGCGCACTGCGGAGGTATGGTCCCGAACGCATCGGCGAGCTGAAGCTGCGCGCGTGGCTGCATCGGATCGCCCTGAACGTCGTGCGCAACCGGGTGCGCGTCCGCCGGGTGGCGACGGTGTCGCTCGATGCGGCGTGGGCGGTCGGTGACGACGTGACGTCGCGGCCCGAGGCCGTGGTGATGGGACGCGCTTCCGCTGCGGAGATGCGCGCACTGGTCGCGTCGCTGCCCGTCGGGTATCGCGACGCGGTGGTGCTGCGACACGTGCAGCAGCTCTCCTATGCGGAGGCGGCGGAGGCGCTGGGGCGGCCGGTGGGAACGGTGAAGGCGAACGTGCACCGCGGGCTGGGATTGCTGCGGCTCGCGCTGGAAGCAAGGGAGGTCGTTTGACCATGGTCAGGAATGCTGTGACCGACGACGCGTTGATCGCCGCGCTGCATCGCGCCGGCACGGTGCGTGCGCCGTCGTCGTTGCTCGCCCGCGTGCTGTCGGCTGTGGGTGTGGGGACGCAGTACGCGTCGCTGCCCACGGACATCGGCGACATCTGGATCGCCTGGACCGCGCGCGGTGTGCGGGCGGCGATGCGCGCAGCTTCCGCAGAGGAGTTCGCGCAGTGGTATGCGGGGCGGTTCGGCGTTGCCCCCGCTCGGGTTTCGGCGCTGCCGGTCGCGCTGGAGCGTGGCGTGCGCGCCGTGCTCGCGGGTGACGGTGGACGCGCCTCGCTGCACTTCGACCTCGACGCCCTGACGCCGTTCGAGCAGCAGGTTTTGCAGACCACGCTGCGCATCCCGCGCGGCGAGGTGCGTCCCTACAGCTGGGTCGCGCGCAGCATGGGGCGCCCGCTGGCGGTTCGCGCGGTCGGCACCGCGCTCGCCCACAACCCCATCCCGTACCTGATCCCCTGCCACCGCGTGGTCCGCGCCGACGGACACCTCGGCGAGTACAGCGGTGGCGGCCCGGGCGCCAAGCGCGACATCCTCGACTGGGAGGGCGTCGACGCCGCCGAGCTGGAACGCCTGGCCCGGCGCGGCGTCCGCTTCATCGGCAGCGACACCACCCACGTCTTCTGCTACCCCACCTGCCACAACGCCCGCCGCATCACCGACCCCCACCGCGTCCCCTTCGCCTCCGCCGGCCACGCCACCCGGGCCGGCTATCGCGCCTGCAAGGTCTGCGCCCCCGCGTCGATCGCGGCCTGAGCCGGTTCTCTACTGCCGCGGCGGAGAGACGAAGCCCATGCGCTCGTACATCGCCGCGAGGGTCGGGGCGGAGGCGGCGCGGGCGCGCTCGGCGCCGTGGGCGAGGATGCGGTCCAGCTCGGCCCGGTCGCCGCGCAGCTCGGCGTAGCGGGCCTGGATGGGGGTGAGCAGCTCGATCACGGAGCCGGCGACGGCGTCCTTGAAGGTGCCGTATCCCGAGCCCCCGTAACGGGATTCGATGGCGTCCATGGGCTCCCCGGTGGCCATGGCCATGATCTCGATGAGGTTGGTGACCCCCGGCTTGTCGTCGCCGCGGCGCACCTCGCGGCCGGAATCGGTCACGGCTGTCCGAAACTTCTTGCCCACCACGTCGGGCGGGTCGAGCATGTAGACGGTGCCCTGGGGCGTGCCGTTGGTGGTCGACATCTTCCGCGTCGGCTCCTGCAGGTCCATGATCCGCGCGCCCGACTCGGGGATGCGCGCCTGGGGGACGCGGAAGGTCTCACCGAAGCGTCCGTTGAACCGCTCGGCGACGTCGCGGGCCAGCTCCAGGTGCTGGCGCTGGTCCTCGCCGACCGGGACCACGTCGGTCTGGTAGAGCAGGATGTCGGCCGCCATCAGCACCGGGTAGGTGAACAGGCCGGCGGACACCGTCGACTGCCCCTCCGACTTGTCCTTGAACTGGGTCATGCGGCGCAGCTCGCCGAAGGTGGCCACCGCGCTGAGCAGCCACGCGCCCTCGGCGTGGGCGCGGTTGTGTGACTGCAGGAAGACCACCGAGCGCTCCGGGTCGATCCCGGTGGCGACCAGCATGGCCACCAGGTCGAGGCTGCGCTCGCGCAGGTCGGCCGGCTGGTAGTCGACGGTGATCGAGTGCAGGTCGACGACGCAGAAGAAGGCCTCGCCCAGCTCCTGGGTGACGGCGTACTGGCGGAAGCCGCCGCTGTAGTTGCCGATGTGCTTGGCGCCGGTCGACTGGATGCCCGAGAAGATGCGCATGGAGCTACGGATTATCCCTGCCCGGCGGCCCGGCCCGGCGGCCGCACCCCGGCCGCGCCCTCGACGGTCACCTCGGTGTACTCGGCGATCACGCCCTGGCCGAACAGCGACACCGAGCCGCCCCCGCCCATCGGCTTCTCGGTCATGATGCCCAGCGCCACCAGGAATTGGTCCATTGCGACCGGAACGTCGTGGTACGTGTCGACCTCGACGCCGTCGAAATGGAACCGCAATGTCGCGGCGGACTTGTCGTAGGCGATGCGGTAGCGATGCCATTCGCCGGGCGCTGTGGTCACCGCCGCCGGCTGGTTGAACAGGCAGAAGTAGCGCGGCCGCTCCTGGTTCTCGTCCTCGGCCGGTGGCACGCCGGGAAAGCGCAGCCGCGCGTACACCGTGGCCGCAGAACGGTTGGCGACGAACCAGTCGAAGGCCAGCCCGGTGTTGAAGTCGAGCAGGTTGAGCGACACGAATCCCGAGTACAGGTCGTCGTCGCGCCCACTCATGACGCGCGCCCGCATGCCCAGCTCCACCGAGACCTCGCCCGAATCCGGCGTCAGCACGCGGGCCCGCGAGAAGTACATGTTCTTGGCGTTGTCGAGGATCTGCACGCGGTCGTGCGAGCGGGTCAGCGGCACGGCGGTGACGCGCAGCTTGTCATGCTCGACGACCACCGTGGCGTCGGGCTCGCGGTAGCGCCAGAAGGAGCCGTCGGGCAGGGGGAAGCCGCCGTACTCGAAGTCGGATTCCACGTCGGGCGCCACCAGCCCGCGGTAGCGCCCCAGCACGACGCGTCCTGCACTGCTCATCGGCAGGACAGTCTGCCATCCTTGCCAGTCGCCGCAGCGCCGGAGCAGGCAAGGAAAGGAGAGCCACATGGCAGCACTGGACGGCAGGGTCGCCCTGGTCACGGGCGGCGCCTCGGGCATCGGCCTGGCCACGGTCGGCCGGCTCAAGGCGGAGGGCGCGCGCGTCGCCGCTGTCGACCTGGCGGAGCCGAGGGGCGACGACCCCTCGGATCTGCACGTCGTCGCCGACGTCGGCGATCCCGCCGCCTGGCCGGGCATCGTGCAGCGCGTCGAGCAGCAGCTCGGGCCGCTCGACGTCGCCTACCTCAACGCCGGCGTGCTCACCGGCGAGCACGACATCGCCGAGCTGACCGACGAGCAGTACCGCCGGATCATGCGCGTCAACGTCGACGGCGTCGTCTTCGGTGTGCGCGAGGCGGTGCGGGCGATGCGTCCGCGTGGCAGCGGCCAGATCGTCGCCACCGCCTCCCTGGCCGGCATCGTCGCCTTCGACCACGACCCCATCTACACGGCGAGCAAGCACGCGGTGGTCGGGCTGGTGCGATCGCTGGGCACGCAGCTCAACGCCGCCGGCATCCACATCGCGGCGGTCTGCCCCGGCATCGTGGAGACACCGCTGATCGGCGACGACGCCACCGTGCTCCGCGACGCGGGATTTCCCATGCTGCGCGCGGAGGACATCGCCGATGCGGTGCTGCTGGCGCTGCGCGAGCGCAGGCCGGGCGCGTGCTACGCGGTGCAGCCGGGGCGCGAGCCGGTCGAGTTCCGCTTCCCCAACGTGCCCGGGCCGCGCACCCCGGGCGCGGAGGGCGTCAGGCCGCCGCTATGAGTACTGCTGGCCGTTGAGGGTGATCCAGCCGCCCTCGTGGCGGCCGGTGGCGTGATGCGTGTAGTGGATCACCGGGTGCCCGGGGTCCGGCGCGAACTCACCGTGCACAGTGACGGTGTCACCGTCGTGCAGCGGCACGCGTGGCGCCAGCGTCAGGTTGTGGTCGATCTCGACCAGAACGCCACCGCCGAGGTCGACCCGGAAGCGCTGGTGCGGACCGTCCGTCCCGTTGCCGTCGCTGAGCGTCGCCACCACGCGTCCCTGCACGGTCACCTCGACGGTCTGCGCCGCGGCGATCGCCGACGCCACCGCGCCGTTGTCCACCTGCGGGTCGCCGCACGCGACCACCACGGCGCAGAGCAGCCCCACCACCAGCCCGCGCAACGCGACGACGTGCATGAGGCGGACAATAGCCCGCCCAGGTCTTTTCCCGACGGCGGACGACGAAGGTGAGGTGCTTGCCATGACCGACACGGATGTGCGACCGGCCGCCACCGCGGCGGACAGGGACGATCGCGATCGCCTCTACATCGATGGCGCCTGGGTGCCCTCGACCGGCACCGGCCGCATCGAGGTGCGCAGCGCGTCGACCGAGGAGGTGATCGGCAGCGTCCCCGAGGGCACACCCGAGGACGTCGACCGCGCCGTCGCCGCCGCCCGCCACGCCTTCGATGCGTGGTCGCAGACGCCCGTCGAGGAGCGCGCCCAATTCCTCGACAGGATCAACCAGGGCCTGGCCTCGCGCATCGAGCACATCGCGCGGCTGATCGCGTCGGAGGTCGGCATGCCGCTGACCATGTCGACCGCCATCCAGGCCGGCCTGCCCATCATGACCAGCGGTCAGATGGCGCAGATCGTGCGCGGCTTCCCCTTCGAGGAGGAGGTCGGCAACTCGCTGGTGGTGCGCGAGCCGGTCGGTGTGGTCGGCTGCATCACGCCGTGGAACTACCCGCTGCACCAGGTGGTCAACAAGGTCGCGCCGGCGCTCGCCGCGGGCTGCACCGTGGTGCTCAAGCCGAGCGAGGTGGCGCCGTTCACCGCCTTCGTGCTCGCGGAGATCATCGACGAGGCAGGTGTTCCCGCCGGCGTCTTCAACCTGGTCACCGGCACCGGTCCGGTGGTCGGCGAGGCGATCGTCACCCATCCCGACGTCGACGCCGTGTCGTTCACCGGCTCGACGCGCGCAGGCAAGCGCATCGCCGAGCTGGCCGCCGCGACGGTGAAGCGCGTGACCCTGGAGATGGGCGGCAAGTCGGCCAACCTCATCCTCGCCGGCGCCGACCTGGAGAAGGCGGTGCGCAGCGGCGTCAACAACGCCTTTCTCAACAGCGGCCAGACCTGCACCGCGCTGACCCGCATGCTGGTGCCGCGCGACCAGCAGGCCGACGCCGAGCGCATCGCCGCCGACCAGGCCGCCAAGCTCACCGTCGGCGACCCGTTCGACGACGCGTCGCGGCTCGGCCCGCTGGTGTCCGACGTGCAGCGCGAACGCGTGCGCGGGTACATCCGCAAGGGCGTCGAGGAGGGCGCTCGCCTGGTGGTCGGCGGCGCCGGCGCGCCGGAGGGTTTGCCGCGCGGCTACTACGTGCAGCCGACGATCTTCGCTGACGTGCGTCCCGACATGGCCATCGCCCAGGAGGAGATCTTCGGCCCGGTGCTGTCGATCATCCCCTACGACACCGAGGAGGACGCGGTGCGCATCGCCAACGACACCGTGTACGGCCTCGCCGGCGCGGTGTGGGCGGGCGACGTGGCTCATGCCGAGCAGGTGGCGCGGCGGCTGCGCACCGGGCAGGTCGACGTCAACGGCGGCCGCTTCAACCCCATGGCGCCGTTCGGCGGCTTCAAGCAGTCGGGCGTCGGGCGCGAGCTGGGGCGCTTCGGGCTCGAGGAGTTCCTGGAGGTCAAGTCGCTGCAGCGCTGAGGCGTGGTTCGGTCGGTCCGGCGCCGCGCGGCACAATAGGCACGATGCCAGCCTCCGTCCGGCTGCTCGCCATCATGGGATCAGGCGAGACCAGCCCCACCATGACGTCGGTGCACGCCGACCTGTTCGCGCGCCTCGATCCGCCGCCGGTCGCGGCGGTGATGCTCGACACCCCGTTCGGGTTCCAGGAGAACGCCGCGGAGATCGCGGCCAAGGCGCTGAGCTATTTTCGGGAGAACGTGCGGCGCGAGGTTGCCGTGGCGTCGTATCGCGGGGCGCCGTGGGCCGCGGGGGGCGACTACGAGACGATGCTGGCGCGGGTGCGGGCGGCGTCGTACGTGTTCTCCGGGCCGGGCAGCCCCTCCTACGCGCTGCGGCAGTGGTCGGACAGCGCGCTTCCGTCGCTGCTCGCCGACAAGCTGCGTGACGGTGGTTGCCTGGTGTTTGCCTCGGCCGCCGCGGCGACGCTGGGAGTCGTCGCGCTGCCGGTGTACGAGATCTACAAGGTGGGTGCCGATCCCCACTGGCTCGACGGGTTGGACGTTCTTGCCACGGCTGGCATCAACGCGGCGGTGGTGCCGCACTACAACAACGCCGAGGGCGGCACGCACGACACGTCGCACTGCTACATGGGGGAGCGGCGGCTGCGCATCCTCGAGGAGATGATGCCGGAGGACGCCTTCGTGCTCGGCGTCGACGAGCACACCGCGCTGGTGATCGACCTCGACGCCGAGCAGGCGACGGTGCGCGGCAACGGCGGCGTGACCCTGCGGCATCATGGCTGCGAGCGGCGTGTCGAGGCGGGGTCGGTGGTGGCGCTCGACGTGCTGCGCTCGGCGGCGCAGGACACCGGATCGCACAGCGCTTCGCGCGCGACGTCCGCGCCCCTTCCGGTGGCCGCTCCCGCCGCCAACCCGTTCGCCGATGGCGTCGCCGAACGTCGCGACCGCTTCGACGCCGCCGTCGCCGCCGCCGACGTCGACGCCGCCCAGGCGGCCCTCCTCGACCTCGACGCCCACCTGTGGGAGTGGTCCCGCGAGACCTTCGCCACCGACGAGATGGACCGGGCGCGGGCGCTGATCCGCAGCATGCTGGTGCGTCTCGCCGACATGGCCCGCCTCGGCGCCCGCGACCCGCGCGCCATGGTCGCCCCGTTCGTCGAGTCGGTGCTCGACCTGCGCCGCACCGCCCGCGACGAGCGGCGCTTCGCCGACGCCGACGCCCTGCGCGACTCGCTGCTGCGCATCGGCGTCGAGATCAAGGACACCCCGTCCGGCACCGACTGGGAGCTGCCGGCCGGGTTCGGCGCCTAGCTCCGCGCCGCGACCGGCTCCAGCGCCCGCTCCGGGCTCTCCATGCCCGTCGCCGCACCCGCCACACGCTCGCGCTTGTTCTCGTCCGCCATGCTGCCCAGATCGGCGTCGCGCCCGGTCCACATCATGCCGAGCATCGTCCAGTCGCCCCGCAGCGACCACGCCGGATGCCCAAAGGTCGCGGGCTTGTTGCCCTCGATCACGAAGTGGCTGAACCAGGCCATCCCATACGCCACCACCGGCGCCGCCGCCAGCAGCCCCCACCGCCGCCGCGCGACGCCCGCCGTCCCCAGCGCCACCCCCAGGTGGGTGCCGGCGAAGTGCATCCAGCGCGTCGCCGCCTTGGAGTGCTCGCCGACGTAGTGCGGAAAGAAGTCCTCGAAGCTGGTGAACTCATTCATCACGGCGGTCCCTTCGACTGTGAGTGCTGGGGCCCAATGATGCCCCAGCGTCGCCGTCGCGCGCTCAGTCGGAACGCCGGTCCGGCCGCGGGCGGCGTGCGGTCGACCCGGCCGGGGGCGCCCATCGCCCGCGGCGCTGCTCTGCCCACTGGGCGGCAACCAACGCAACGCTGTCGCGTGCCACCCGCCAGCCGACGCTGCCGGCGAATTTCACGCCAATGAGTTGGCGTTTCTGCAGCATCACCCGAACTCTCTCGTTGCTGACACCAAGGGTTGCGGCGGCCTCGTGAATCGTCATCCCGGAAAACCGCAGCGTTCGCGAGACATCGGCTCCGGGTGGATCCTGTGCTGCGCGTCCTCGCGCTTTCTCCACGGCGCGTTCACCTTTTGCGATCTCCGCGACGATCCTCCGCGCCGCCCTTGCTGCGGCGAGTGCCTGGTCGATTTCAGCGATCAATTCGTCGATCAGCGGGTCACGCGCCACCCAATGTTCCCCCTGTCAAGTGGACGCCAACACAAAGACCTCTCACGTAGCCGACGAGCATCATCGCGGCGCGAATATAGCAGTCGATTGTTTGCGCCAGCAAAAATGTCTGCACCGCTGCGCTCTGCCTCGACGACCGGGACGCCATCGCGGCTCATGTGTCTAGGAACAACATCCAATGTCGCCCTCACCAATAGCCGGTAAACCATTACTGGACAAGGGATTCTCGCGGACTGGCGCGGAAAGAGTGACTACGCTAGACTGACCTCCCGCAGCCGCACGCACTGTGCCGCGTGCGGCAACGAACGAGGAGGCCAGCGTGTGCCACGCAGCCGGTGACCCACAACCCGCAAGCAAGAGCGACGCGCTGGCGGCGCAACTCGACACGATGGTCGGCGCACTGGTCCGAGCCAGTCACATCGTCGATGCGCTCGCCACCTCGCAGGAAGAACCGCAACAGCGCGACGCCTGGATCAGCGTCCAGAAAGCCGCGGACCTACTCGGCATGAAAGAAGCACGCGTCCGCACGCTGGCCGCCAAGAAGCTCCTCAAAGCCCGGCGGGACGGCGGCCGCCGCTGGCAGATCTCCGGCCAGGACTGCCTCCGCCTGCTCGACGAGGCCTGAGCCTCAGCCCACCGCCACCGCCGGCATCTCCCGCCCCACCGCCGGCGCGATGCGCCGCAATTCGGCCATCAATGTCCCGAACTGCTCCAGCGTCAGCGACTGCGCCCCGTCCGACAGTGCCTCGTCGGGCTGCGGGTGCACCTCGATGAGCAGCCCATCTGCCCCACAGGCCAGCGCTGCCAGCGCCATCGGCGCAACCAGGTGACGGTGCCCCGTCGCGTGCGACGGGTCGACCACGATGGGCAGGTGCGACAGCGACCGCACCAGCGGCACCGCGGACAGGTCCAGCGTATTCCGCGTCGCCGTCTCGAACGAGCGGATCCCCCGCTCACACAGCACCACATCCGGATTGCCCTGCGACAGCACGTATTCCGCGGACAGCAGCCATTCCTCGACGGTGTTGCTCATGCCCCGCTTCAAGAGCACCGGCTTGCCCGCCTGCCCCACCGCCTCCAGCAGGGCGAAGTTCTGCGCGTTGCGCGTGCCCACCTGGAGCATGTCCGCCCATTCGGCGACGACCTCGACCTCCGACGGCGTCAACACCTCGGTGACCACCGGCAGGCCGGTCTCGGCGCGCGCCTCGGCGAGCAGCTCCAGGCCCGCAACCCCCAACCCGCGAAACGCATACGGCGACGTGCGCGGCTTGTACGCCCCGCCGCGCAGCATCAGCGCCCCTGACGCACGCACCCCGCGCGCGCACGTGAGCATCTGCGCCGAACCCTCGATTGCGCATGGTCCCGCCGCCACGCAGAACTCAGAACCGCCAAAGGAAGCGGGCCCCACCTGCACCACGGTGCGTGCCGGATGCCACTCCAGCCCGACCATCTTGTACGGCTTCGACACCGGGATGGCGTCGACGACACCCGGCAGCCCGACCACGTTGTCGCGGATCGACGCGGGGTGCGAGCCGAGCACGCCGATGGCGATGCGATCCGCCCCCGGCAGCTCGATGGGATCGTAGCCATGCTCGCGGACGTGCGACATCACCACGTCGATCTCCGCCCGGGTGGCGTGGGCGTGCATCAGGATGAGCATGGCCGCAATGGTAGCTGCGCACCGGCAGGCGCCCCCTGCACCACGCGGTCGCCGCGGCCTACGATCGGAGGCGCTGTGATCTCCACCGCACTGCGCCGCCTGACTCCCGAGGACGCCCCGGCCATCGCCGCGCTGCTCGACGCGGACCGGCTGCAGAACGTCTACCTGCGCAGCGAGCTGCGTCTGGCCGGGCTCGCGGGCCAGTGGTGGGGTGTCGACGGCGCGGATCGCGGGCAGCTCAAGGCGGTGCTGCTTGGCGGCCCGCTGGTGGTCCCCTGGATCCCCGACCTCGACGACGTCGACCGTCTCGCCGAGGCGCTGAGCCGCCAGCAGCCGCCGCGCATGCTGGTCGGCCCGCGCGCCCAGGTGCTGGCGCTGCACGCCGCCAGGCATCCCGCGCCCGCGCTCCGCGAGCTGCGCGACCCGCAGCCGCTGCTGGTCCTCGACCGCGCCCACGTCCCCCCGCCCACCGACACCGGTGTCCGCAGGGGCACGGCGGACGACCTCGAACGCCTCACCGTCGCCGCCGCCGACATGCACCGCGAGGAGATGGGCGTCGACCCCCTGGCCATCGACCCCGCCGGCTGGCGCACTCGCATGGGCACGCTGATCCAGCGCGGCTGGAGCTGGGTGTGGACCGAGGGCGACGAGGTCGTCTTCAAAGCTGAGCTGAGCGCCTGGACGCCCGACGCCGCGCAGATCCAGGGCGTGTGGACCGCGCCGCACCGGCGCAACAGCGGCATCGGCACCGCCGCCATGGCCGCCGTCACCCGCGCCGTGCTCGACGACGTGCCGCACTGCACGCTCTACGTCAACCACTACAACGTGCCCGCGCGGCGGGTCTACGACCGGCTCGGCTTCGAGCAGGTCGCCAGCCTTGCCACGCTGATGTACTGACGGCAACACCCGCCCAGCACGGCGGTGGTACCGTGCCCTCTCACATGGTCGAGGCGCGCGCCGACGTCACCCTGCCCGTCCCCCCCGCGGAGGCGTTCGCGGCCGCCACCGACCTGCGCCACGCCGACTGGCTTCCCGCGGTGCGCGGCCTGCGCCACATCGGCGGCCCCGAGGTCGGGCTCGACGCCCAGTACGAGGTCGAGGTGGGCATCATCGGTCGCAACCTGCACGGCGTGCTGATCTGCACCGAGAGCGCCGCCCCCACCCGCGCCGTGTTCTCCCTGGAGCAGGGACGGCGGCTCGACCTCAGCATCATCATCCAGGTCCGCGCGGTGCGCGGCGGCTGCAAGCTCGAGGTCACCGCCAAGTACGCGGTCGGCGGTGGCCCCTTCGGCGGCGCCGTGGAGAAGGCCTCCGCCGGGGCGGCGCGCCACGAGGTGGCCCGCGCCGTCGAGAACCTCGCCGCCCGCCTGGGACGGAAGTCGCTCGCCGGCTGACCATGTCGGACCTGGACTGGGCTGCGGACAGCCCGCTCGACACCATCGCCGCCCAGGTGCGCGCCTACCCGCCGCTGCCCGACGCCGAGGTCGCCCAGCTGCTCGGCCGCGTCCAGGCCGGCGCCGGTCCCGCCGCCACCGCCACCCTGGTGCGCCACAACCTCGGCCTCGCCCTCGACGCCGCGATCGCCCGCCGCGACCAGGGCCTCGAGGTCGGCGACCTCTACCAGGAGGCCTCGATCGCCGTGGTCACCGCCGTCGAGGAGTACGCCCGGCGCGGCGGTGAGCCGTCCGGGCTGCGCACCTACGTGGAGCGCGTCGTCGACCTCCATCTCGACGCGGCGGTGGAGCGCGAGGCCGAGGAGAAGGCGGCGGGGGAGGCGTTCGTTCGCGACGCCCAGCGGTACGAGCTGGCCGAGGTGGAGCTGCGTCATCGCTTCGGCCGCGACCCGACCACTGTGGAGATGGCCGCCGCGATGGAGTGGTCGGTGGACAAGGCCGAGACCGTCGCCGAGATGCTCGCCGAGGCCCGCGCGATGCACGACGAGTCGCTGCTGCCCTTCCTCGACGAGGACGAGCTGGACGGCGAGGACGAGGAGTAGCTCGCGATGGACACGCTGGTGTGGACGATCGCCCGCGGCGAGCACAGCGCCCAGGTCGGCGAGGACGGCGAGATGGACGGCGACGCCGAGCTGGTGGCGCTGCTGCGCGAGCGGCTGGCCGAGCCGATCACCGTGTACCGCCACGGCACGGTGGAGGGCGACGGCGCCATCGAGATGCAGCCGGGCGACCGGCGCTACGTGGTGGCCCGCATCCGCACGCTGTGCAGCGAGGACGCCGGCTTCGAGATCGTCGGCTGCGACTGGCGGTAACGGCGCTTCAGAGCAGGCCGCGGCGGCGCAGGACGGCGAGGGCCAGGGAGGAGGCGACTGCGACCCCGGCCATGGCGTCGGCGCCGACCACGTAGGGGCTGAGCTCGCCGTGGCCGTCCTGGGCGTAGGCGGCGACGGCGGCGGGGAGGGCGCTCAGCTCGGTGATCAGGCTGGGCGTGGCGCGTGGGGTGGGCAGCGGCGGCGCGGCGGCGGACGGCGGGGCTGCTCCGGGCGACGCAGGCTCGGGTGTCGCGGGGGGCTGGGCGCTGGGCTGGTCGGGCTCGCCGGCCCCGGCGGCGGGGTGGGACGTGGGCGCCGGTTCGGACCTGGGCGTGGGTTGTGCTGCTGGCGAGGGTGACGGTTCGGGCTTCGGCGAGGGCGTCTCGGAGGGCTTGGGCGACGGCACTGGGGTGGGCGAGGGCGTGGGCCGGGGCGTCGCCGTCGGCCGCGGCACCGGCGTGGGCAACGGCGTCGGGCTCGGGCCGGGGCGCGCCGGCGATTCCGACTCCGCGAACGCGCTCCGCACTCCGATCACGGGCGCGGACAGGCACAGGGCGGCAGCCGTCACCGCCAGAGCGGCTCCGAGCACGCGCCCCTGGCGCCGCGAGCACACGCGGCGGCGACCGACCATTTCGCCGGCATCGTCCCCCGTCCGCCTCCGCCTTTACCGCACGAAGCGGACTCTCGACGGCCGCGTTACCGGTCCGCCGGGGACTCGTCCGATCCGCCGAGGCGGCGCAGGTCGTCGCCGCGCCAGTCGCTGTCGCGCAGCGAGGGGGCGGTGGCCCCGCGGCGCACCGCGGTGTCGCCGAAGCGGGTGCGCAGCTGGTCGAGGACGCGGTCGAGGCGCTCGTCGCGGTGGTCGGCGGGCGCCTCGAAGAGGTCGAGCTGGGAGGCGTCCTCCAGCGAGGACACGCCCACGCCGAGGAGGCGCACCGGGTCGCCGGTCCAGCAGGCTTCGAGCAGGTCCATGCCGGTCCGGGCGATGAGCAGGTCGGCGTCGGTGGGCGTGGGCAGGGAGACCTGGCGGCTCAGCGTGGTGAAGTCGCTGTAGCGCAGCTTGAGGGTGATGGTGCGGCCCCGCCACTCGCCGTGGCGCAGGCGGCGGCCCACGTCGGCGGCGAGGTGGCGCATCCGCTCGGTGAGCGCGGCGCGGTCGGACACGTCGCGGAAGAAGGTCTCCTCGCGGGACACGCTCTTGGGCCGCCCGGGGACGGTGACCTCGCCCTCGTCGATGCCCTGGGCGCGCGACCACAGCGAGGCGCCGGCGTGCTCGCCGAGGCGGCGCTGCACCACCTCGATCGGCAGCCCGGCGAGCTGGCCGAGGGTGGTGATGCCGAGCCCCTGCAGGGCGCGCTCGGCGGCGGGGCCGAGGCCGGGCAGGCGGCGCACCGGCAGCGGCGCCAGGAACGCCGCCTCTTCCCCCGGCGGCACGACCACCAAGCCGCGCGGCTTGCGCAGGTCGGAGGCCACCTTGGCGATCACCTTGGTGGTGGCGACGCCGAAGGAGCAGTGCAGCTCGGTGGCGGCGAGGATCTCGTCGCGCAGCCGTGCCGCGATGGCGGGCGGCTCGCCGAAGCGCAGCCGCGAGCCGCTGACGTCGAGGTAGGCCTCGTCGAGCGACATCGGCTCGACCAGCGGCGTCACCACGCGGGCGATGGCGAAGACTTGGGCGGACTTGTCGCGGTAGGCGGCGAAGTCGACGGGCACCACCGCCGCCTGCGGGCAGAGGCGCAGCGCGGTGGCCAGCGGCATCGCCGAGTGCACCCCGAAGACCCGCGCCTCGTACGACGCCGCGCTGACCACGCCGCGGTTGGTGATCACCCGGCCGTTCCTGTCGGCGGCCCCGCCGACGATCACCGGCCGGCCGCGCAGCTCAGGACGGCGGAGCTGCTCGACCGACGCATAGAAGGCGTCGAGGTCGAGGTGGATGATCGCGCGCGGCCACGCGCCGTCAGGGGCCATGGGCTGATTGTGGCGCGGCCCGGATGAGCGCGCGCCGGACGCCTCAGTCGGGGACGATCGGCGGCATCCCGCGGCGTCGACGGCGCGGCGCGGACGGGCGCGGCTCGACCCCCGCGACCTGCTGGTACTCCTCGGTGAACCGCCGCCGCGCCCGGAAGAGCAGCGACTCCACGGCCGACACCGACAGGTTCATCGCCCGCGCGATCGAGATGTAGTCGAGGCCCTCCAGCTCGCGCAGCGCCAGGATGGCCCGGTAGCGCGCCGGCATGGTCTCGATCACCCGGCGGATGGTGCTGCGCACCTCGCCGGACTCGGCCTCCTGCTCGGGGTGGCCGCGGTCGCCGCGGTCGAGGGTGCGCTGCAGCTCGTCGATCGGCGAGCGCTGCTCCTGGTACTGCTGCAGGGTGCGGCTGCGGCGGTGCTCGTCGATGGCCAGGTTGGTGGTGGTGCGGTGCAGCCAGGCGCGCAGCTTGATCTGGCCATCATTGGCAAGAAGCTGGCGGACCAGGCGGAGGAAGGCCTCCTGGGCGATGTCCTCGGCGCGGTGGGCGTCGGCGATGACCCGGCGCGCCTGCATCTGCACGTAGCGGTGGTGGTTGCGGTAGATCTGCTCGAAGGCGCCCACGTCGCCGCGGCGGAAGCGCTCGATGAGCCGGTCGTCGTCCTCGCGAGCCGTCGAGTTTCGGACGCTCTCGACAGCAACTGTCGTCGCCGTGTCGATCATGGCGCGCCGCCGCCGCCGTCTCGTCCCATCATCCCTTCCTGCATGGCCGCTGCGGTGTCCCTAGTCGCCCGGCCCGGCCATCGCCGCGACCCGGCCGCCGCGCCGCTGGTGCTCCTGCCACTCGACCAGGTCGCTGTCCCGCAGGTAGCCGGCCGCCATCAGCAGCTCGACGTAGGGCACGCCGAGGTGGGGCGCGGCCCGGCGGAGCACCCACGGCGGCGGGTTCTCCTTGTTCTTGTTGACCGCCTGGTAGAAGTAGATCTGGTTGAGGTCGCAGAGCAGGGCCAGACGGTGCAGCGAGATGCCGCGCTCGCGGCACTTCTCCTTGAGGTAGTCGCGGAACTCCACCGTGCTGGGACCTCGCGCTTTCTGGCCCGCCTCGCCCGCCGGGCGGGAGACCGCATTATAGCGATCGCATAGAGATTGGCCCGGCTTGCGGTTGCAGCCCGAGCAGGGCGGGGAGGTCTGCGAGGCGGTCGAGCACGGCGTCGGCGCGGGCGTCCGGCAGCCATTCGGGCGGGTCGTCGTGGTGTTCGCGCAGGAGGATGGCGCGAAGCCCGGCGGCGTGGGCGCCGTCCACGTCCTCGCGGAGGCGGTCGCCGACGTGGACGGTGGTCCGCGGGTCGGCGCCGAGGGCCGCCAGGGCGGCGGCGAAGATGCGCGGCGAGGGCTTGCGCCAGCCGACCTCGCTGCTGAAGACCACGGCGTCGAGCAGCGGCAGCAGGCCGACGTGGGCGAGCTGCTCGCGCATGCTGGCGGGGCGGTAGGGGGCGTTGGAGCAGATGCCCAGGCGCAGGCCGTTGTCGCGCAGGGTGCGCAGGGTGGGCGGGGCGTCGGGGGCGACGTGGATGCCCTCCCACCAGGCGACCTGCTCCTCGCGCATGGCGGCGTCGAGCTGGTGGGGGTCGAGGTCGATGCCCAGCTCGCGGTAGGCCTCGCTGTGGGCGGCGGTGATGTCGATCTCCTCCAGGCTTCCCGCGGCCTCGTGGGCGGCGACCCGCGCGTCGACGCGGTCGTGGACGGCGTCGAGCAGGGCGCCGGCCGTCCAGCGGGGATCGCCGATGGCTGCGGCGACGCGTGCGTAGGCGCGGTGCAGCGCCGCCTCGGGGCGCGTGTAGGTCATCAGGGTCAGGCCGTAGTCGAAGAGCACCGCCTCGACGGGCAGTCGGTTGAGGCTCGCCGGGCTCACCGCCGTCGCTGCAGGGCGATGCGCACCGCGGCGGCCCCCGCGCCGACGCCGTTGTCGACGTTGACCACGGTGAGGCCGGGGGCGCAGGTCTGCAGCATGGAGAGCAGGGCGGCCTCGCCCTTGCCCCCGGCGCCGTAGCCGGTCGAGGTGGGCAGGCCGATCACCGGCAGGTGGACCAGCCCGCTGACCACCGAGGGCAGCGCGCCGTCCATGCCGGCGGCGACGACCAGGGCGTCGACGTCCTCGGCGAGCAGGGCGGCGAGGGGGTCGAAGAGGCGGTGCAGACCGGCGACGCCGACGTCGGCGACCTGGGTGGTGGTGCATCCCGCGGCCTCGCAGACCATGCGGGCCTCGGCCAGGGCTTCGAGGTCGGAGGTGCCCGCCGCAATCAGGCCGATGTGGCCGGTGGTCGCCGCTGGCTGGTGGGCGCCGTTGGCGGGTGTGGCTGCGGCGACCAGGCGGCAGCTGCCTCTGCCGTAGGCGATGACCGTGGCGGCGCGCTCTTCGGTGAGGCGGCGGATCGCGCTGCGATGACCGGCGCGCATGCGGGAGATGCAGACCTGGCCGGTGGCGTCGAGGAGGGTTGCGGCGATGCCGGCCACGTCGGCGGCGGGCTTGGGACCGGCGAGCACCACCTCCGGGATGCCGCCACGGCGGTGGCGGTCGACGTCGAGGGCGGCGCGGTCCTCCAGGCGGGCGACGCGGTCGGCGCGGAGCAGCGGCTCGGCGTCGGCGGGGCTCAGCTCGCCCCGGGCGACGCGGGCGAGGATGTCGTGCATGGGCTCGGCGAGTGTAGATCGGCGGGCGTGGTCAGCCCTGGGCCGGAGCGCCGCCGCCGCTCGCAGCACCACCACCACCGCCGCCGCTTCCCCCGCGACCCCGCCGCCGTCCGCGGCGCCGGCCGGAGCGGGCCTGCTGGCCGCCTGCGCCGGGCGCCTCACCCGCGGGCCGCGCCTGGGGCCGTTGCTCACCCTGGGGCCGCTGCTCGCCCTGCGGCCGCGGAGCGCCCTGGGGACGCGGCCCCCGCTGCGGACGCCTGCCGCCGCCACCCTGCGGAGCTGCCTGCTGCGGTGCAGCCGTCGCCCGCCCCTCGGGAGCCCCGCGCCGCCCGCGCCGCCGTCTCCCCCGCGCGCCGCCCGCACCGGGGTCACCCTGGCCGCCACGTCCGCCGCCGCCCGCACCGCTGTCGCCGCGGCCGCCCCGCCCCCCGCCCTGCGGCGTGAAGCGCGCGAAGAAGGCCGCCACCGGGTGCTGCCCGCGCGGCCGCCCCGCCACCGCCGCGGGGTCGGCGGCAACCCGCGCCGCGTACTGCTCCAGCAGCTCACTCAGCGGCCGCTTGTACTTCGACGGCGGCGCCGCCGTCTCCGCCCACGGCTGCAGCTTGGCGCTGCCCTCCGGCTCCTCGTCGGCGACGTCGGGAACCTGCTCCAGCACGCTCTCGATGGCCCGCTCGACGTAGTCGTCGGCGTTGCCCAGCGGCGGGTTCGGCGCCGTGGCGGTCAGCTCGTCCGGGTCGCTCACAGCGCCACTCCGTCGAGGGCCGGGAGCCGCCCGGCCAGGGCCAGCCCGGCAACGGTCTTCATGTCGGTGGCGCCCGAGGACAGCAGCTGGGCCACCTCGGACGGCTCGAACAGCCGCACGTCGAGCTTCTCGTCCGGATCGGTCGAGGTCTCGCCCGAGGTCAGCGACTCGGCCAGGTAGAACCACAGCAGCTCGCTGGAATACCCCGGCGCCACGCACGCCTCGCCCAAGGAGCGCCACGACGCCGCCGTATAGCCCGTCTCCTCCGCCAGCTCGCGCCGCGCCGTCGCAAACGGCTCCTCGCCCTCGTCGCGCGTCCCCGCCGGAATCTCCCACAGCGCCCGCTCCACCGCGTGGCGCCACTGCCGCACCAGCACCACCCGCCCGTCGGGCGCCACCGGCACGATGGCCACGGCCCCGCGGTGCTGGACGATCTCGCGCCCGGCCGGCCGCCCGTCGGGCAGCCGCACCTCGTCTTGGTAGACGTGCAACAGGCGCCCCGCGAAGATCGCCCGGCGCGACACCAGGGTCTCGCGCAGGTGCTCGGCGTCGGCGTGGGGGTCGAAGCTCACGTCCGCAAGTCTGCCCGACTCCGCCGCCGGACCGCGCCAGGGCGGCTCAGTGGCCCGCCGTCAGCGCGTCGTAGGCGTCCAGCTCGACCAGCTCGGCGCCGGTCTCGTCCACGTCTTCGAGGCGCATCAGCCAGCCCTCGCCGTATGGGTCACTGTTGACCTTTTCCGGCGCGTCGACGAGCTTGTCGTTGACCTCGACGACGCGGCCGCCGACCGGCGCGTACAGGTCGCTGGCGGCCTTCACCGACTCGATGACCCCGAAGCGCTCGCCCGCGCTCAACGTGCGGCCCACCTCGGGCAGCTCCAGAAAGATGACGTCACCGAGCTGCTGCTGCGCATAGTCGGTGATGCCGACGCGCGAACCGCCGTCGACCCACTCGTGCGACGCGGTGAAGCGGTATCCGGTCAGGTCGGCCATGCTGGTTCGCTCCTCTCCGTGGACGGACGCTTGTAGAACGGAAGCGGCACCCGCTCGGCGTCAGCGCGCGTGCCGCGAATCTCAACCTGCAGCGGCGCGTCCGCCTCGACGTCGCTGCGCAACGACGCGGTGGCGATGCCGCAACCCAGGGTGAAGCTGAAGGTGCCGCTGGTCACCTCGCCGACCTGCGCGTCGCCGCTGAAGACCGGCATGCCGTGCCGCGCGATGGCGCGACCGCCCATGCGCAGCCCGACAAAGCGCCGAGGCGCACCGGTTTCCTTGATGTGCCGCAACGCATCTGAGCCGGCGAAGCCGCCGGGCTTGTCGAGCCGCACCACCCAGCCCAGCCCCGCAGAGAACGGGTCGACGGTTTCGTCCATGTCCTGCCCATACAGCCGCAGTCCGGCTTCGAGGCGAAGCGTGTCGCGTGCGCCCAGACCGCAGGGCAGCATGGAGACCGAACGCCCCGCCTCCATCAGCGCATCCCACACGGCGGGCGCACCGGCGGCGTCCACGTACAGCTCGACGCCGTCCTCACCGGTGTATCCCGTGCGCGACACGACAACGCCGCCGACGCCCGCAAGCGACGCGCCCCAGGCGAACGAGAACGGACGCAGCGCAGCGACGTCGACGCCCGACACCAGCGGCGCCACCACCGACACCGCCAGCGGTCCCTGCACCGCGATCAGCGCCGTCGCGTCCGACGTGTCCTCGAGCGTCGCCCCGTCGCGCAGATGCGCGCGCATCCACGCCACATCGACCGAGCGTCGCGACGCGTTGACCACGATGTAGCACTCGTCCACACCGCGGTAGACGATGAGGTCGTCGATGATCCCGCCGTCGTCGCGGCACATCCCGGTGTACTGCGCGTGTCCCTCGCCGATGCGGTCGAGGTCGTTGGTCACCAGGCGCTGCACGGCGGCGACCGGCTCGGCGCCGCCGATGCGCACCTCGCCCATGTGCGACAGGTCGAAGATGCCCGCGCGCTGCCGCACCGCGGTGTGCTCGTCGCGCATGCTCGAATACTGAATCGGCATCTCGTAGCCGGCGAAGTCGACCATGCTGGCGCCGAGGGCGACGTGTCGGTCGTACAGGGGGGTGCGCTGCGCCATGAGCTCCGGCGGAGTGTACCTTCCGCCCATGGGTCGCATAGAGTCGCCGGGACGCACGCCGCGACGGCGGGCGCTGGGAGCATGGGAGAGGTGCAAGTGATCGCGGGCATCGTCGTCCTGGTGGTGCTGGTGGTGGCCGCCGCGCTGTGGTGGCTGCTGCTGCGTCGCCCGCTGCCCCTGGTGAGCGGCAGCGTGGTGGTGTCCGTCGAGGCGCCGGTGGCGATCCACCGCGACCGCCGCGGCGTGCCCCACGTGCAGGCGCACTCGATGGAGGATGCCGCCTTCGCCATGGGCTGGCTGCACGCCCAGGACCGCGGCTGGCAGCTCGAGTTCAACCGCCGCGTCGCCGCCGGGCGGGTGGCCGAGTTCGCGGGCGAGGAGGGCCTGCCCGCCGACCGCTTCATGCGCCGCCTCGGCCTGGCCCGGGTCGCCGAGGAGGAGGTCGCCCTGCTCGGTGAGGAGCCGCGCCGCATGCTGGAGGCCTATGCGCGCGGCGTCAACGCGGTGTGGCAGTCGGGCCGCCCGCTGCCGCTGGAGATGACCCTGCTGCGCATCCGGCCCGAGCCGTGGAAGCCGGCCCACTCTCTGCTCATGGGCAAGCTGCTCAACCTCGGCCTGGCGCTGAACATGGACAACGAGCTGCGCCGCTTCGAGCTGCTCCGCCGCCTCGGCCCGGAGAAGGCGGCCCAGCTCGACTTCGCCTACCCCGACACCAACCCGACCATCCTCGGCGAGACGGCGCGCGCCGCCGCGGCCAACGGTGGCGACGCCGTCGAGCTGTTCCGCGAAGCCGCGCGCTGGATCCCCGCGGGCACCGCGGGCGCGGCCAGCAACAACTGGGTGCTCGACGGCACGCTCACCGCCAGCGGCCGCCCCATGCTCTGCAACGACCCCCACCTGCCGCCCAGCGCGCCGTCGATCTGGTACCAGGCGCACGTCACCGCGGGCGACGACTTCGAGACCACCGGTGTCACCCTCGCCGGGCTGCCCTTCCCGCTGATCGGCCACAACCGCCGCGCCGCCTGGGGCTACACCAACTCCTTCGCCGACGTGCAGGACCTGGTCATCGAGGAGCTCTCCGGCCGCGACGGCAAGCGCTTCCGCACCGAATCCGGCATGGCCGACTCGGTGGTGCGCCACGAGCGCATCAAGGTCAAGGGCCGTCCCGAGGAGGTGGTCGAGGAGGTCGTGGTCACCCGCCACGGCCCGCTCGTCGACCGCTACGAGGACAGGGCCGCGGGCGTCTGGCGCGGCCTCGCGCTGCAGTGGACCGCGTTGAAGCCCGGCCGCGCCGCCGAGGCCATCCTCGACATGCAGCGCGTCACCGACTGGCGCAGCTTCAAGAGCGCCCTGGCCAACCTCGACGGCCCGTCGCAGAACGCCGTCTACGCCGACGTCGACGGCCACATCGGCTACTTCCTCACCGGCTATGTCCCGGTGCGCCGCCGCCCGCCCAGCGGCCTGCCCGTACCCGGATGGACCGGGGATGCGTTGTGGAAGGGTGTGCTGGGCATCGACGACGTGCCCCAGGCGCTCGACCCCCCCGAGCACTTCGTGATCACCGCCAACAACCGCATCGTCGGCCCCGACTTCCCCCACCACATCGGCGACGACTACATGAACGGCTACCGCGCCCTGCGCATCCGCGAGCTGCTCGCCGGCCGCACCGGCTTGAAGATGTCAGACATGGCCAAAACGCAGCTGGACATCACCTGCCCCCCGGCGCGCGAGGTCGCCGAGCTGCTCCGCGACGTGACCTGCGAGGACCCGCTCGCCGAGGAGGCGCGCGCCAACCTGGCGCGGTGGGACGGCGTGCTCGACCCCGAGTCCGCCGAGGCGTGCGTGTACGAGGCCTTCATGCGCCGGCTCACCCAGCACGCGCTGGAGCCGATGTGCGGTGAGCACTGGAAGCTCGCCGCCGGCGAGATGCCGCACCCGGTGTTCGGTGTCGCGGGCAACCTGGTCGGCGCTGTCACGCCCCACCTGCTGAAGCGCTGGCGCGCGGGTGACACCTCGTGGTTCCCCGGCGGCATGACCTGGCAGGACGTGGCCCGCCACGCCATGGAGGACGCGGTCGCCGACCTGCGCCGCAGCGTGGGACGGCCGCGCAAGTGGCGCTGGGGACGGCTGCACTCGCTGCCCATCGAGCACGTCCTCGGCCGCAAGAAGCCGCTCAACCTGCTCTTCAACGCGGGCAGCATCGAGGTGGGCGGCGACACCGACACGGTGATGCAGACCGCGTACATCAGCGGCCAGCCCTACCGCACCCGCGGCTGGTCGCCGTCGTGGCGGCAGATCATCGACGTGGGCAACTGGGACGCCTGCACCGGCATCCACTTCCCCGGCCAGTCCGGCCACCCCGGCTCGCGCAACTACCGCGACATGACCGCCGACTGGCTGCGCAATGCCCAGCAGCCGCTGGCCTGGAGCCCCGAGGCGGTGGCGGCGGCCACGCAGTCGACGCTGCTGCTCAACCCGGCGCCGGTCGCCCAGGTGGCGCCCGCCGAGCAGGTCGGCGAGGTGGCCGCGTGAGGCGCCTCGGCGGAGCCGCGTGCCTTGGGCTGGTGCTGCTGGTGGTGGCGCTGCTGGCCGCGGGCACGCGCAGCGCCTCGTTCCCATTGCCGGTCTCCGCCGCACAGCCGAACGAGCTGAGGCCGACCTGCTCGCCCAAGCCCCTGGCCACGCCGTGCCTGCCCTCGTCGGCGAGCGCCAGCCCCGGCCCGACCGACAGCCCCACCCCCACCCCGACGCCGATCAACCTCAGCGTGCCCAGCCCGAGCACCACGCCGTCGCTCGGCCCCACCGCGACGCCGACCCCCGGCCCCACTCCCACCGACACCTCCAGCCCCACGCCGACCGCCCCCGACACCGGCGGCGCCACGCCCAGCGCCACAACGTCTCCCACCACCAGCGCCTCGACGTCCAACACGGCGGCGGCCGGGCCGAGCGGTGGCGGTGGGGTGAGCCTGGTGGTGGTCGCGATGGTGGTCCTGCTCGGGCTGGGCGGCGGCGCCGGCTACCTGTTCTGGCGGCTCCGCTAGCGCGGTGACCGGGGCCCCGGTCGAGGCTCCCGTCGCGGCCCGGCGCCGCCGCCTGAGCCGGGGCTGCGGCTGCCTGCTCGGCGGCGTCGCCATCCTGCTCGTCGCCCTGATCGTCCTGGCCACCCAGGCGCTGGCCAGCCCCGACCTCGGCCCCGCCCCCGGCGGCGCCGACGACGGCGCCACCCAGACGGCCATCGCCGTTCGCCTCGGCAGCATGCTGGTCACCCAGCTCGCCGCCGGGGAGCACGGTTACGTCGACCTCAGCGAGCACGACCTCACCGTGCTGGTGCGCGAGAACAACCCCGACCCCAGCCGCTTCCAGAGCCCCGAGATCCGCGTCCGCGACACGCTGGTGGTGATCGACGCGCACACCCCGGTCGGCCCCTTCACCATCGTCGCGGTGGCCAAGCTGGCCCTCGCCCGGACGGCCGACGCCAACGGCCCCCGGGTCAGCGGCACCTTCCAGGCCACCCAGGTCGGCAACCTGGGCCTGCCCGGGCAGGTCACCCAGGCGCTCCAGGACCACGTCCAGCAGGCCTTCAACCTGCAGGACCTGCTCAGCGCCAGCCCCGTGCTCAGCCTGGCCCGCAGCGCGCTGGAATGCGTGCGCGTCGGCGGCGGCGTGGTGCGGCTCGGCTTCCACCGTCCGGGCGGCGCCGAGGACCCCGCCGCCTGCGGCTGAGCAGGCAGGGCAACAGTTGGGTCACGAGCCCGTGTGCCTCCCGGCTGCGCTCGAAGGGCGCCTCCTATACTCGGCCCTTGTGAGCCGCCGAATCCTCGTGGTCGACGACGACCCCCGCCTCCTCCACGTCGTCTCGATGTACCTGAGCATCGAGGGCTACGACGTCGACACCGCGCCCAACGGTGAGGAGGGCCTGCAGCACCTCGAGGTGCAGCGCCCCGACCTGGTCATCCTCGACGTGATGATGCCCGGCATCGACGGCCTGGAGGCCTGCCGCCGGATCAAGAGCAACCCCGAGACGCGGCACATCCCGGTGGTGCTGTTCACCGCCCTGTCGCGCACCGACGACGTCGAGAGCGGGCGCGCCGCGGGTGCCAACCGCTTCATCAACAAGCCGTTCAGCCTGATCGGGCTGGGGGCGGTGATCCGCAGCTTCCTCTCCGAGGAGACCCCGGTCACCGCTGTCGGTTAGAGGCGCAGAATCGGTCACGTCGTGACCGAGCAGCGCCTCACCCACATCGACGGCAGCGGCGTCGCGCACATGGTCGACGTGTCGGCCAAGCCGCAGACCGAGCGCGTCGCCACCGCCGCCGCCAGCGTCCGCTGTGATCGTGCCACCTTTGACCTGATCTCCAGTGGCAACGCCGCCAAGGGCGACGTCCTCGGCGTCGCCCGCATCGCCGGCATCATGGCCGCCAAGCGCACCCCCGAGCTGATCCCGCTCTGCCACCCTCTGCCGCTCACCTCCGTCGACGTCGACCTGCAGCTCGATGGCGGCCTGCCCGGCGTGCGCATCAAGGCGACGGCACGATGCACCGCGCAGACCGGCGTCGAGATGGAGGCGCTGACCGCCGTGACCATCGCGGCGCTGACGGTGATCGACATGGCCAAGGCGAGCGACCGCTGGATGACCGTCGAGGGGATCGGCCTGCTCAGCAAGAGCGGGGGGAAGTCCGGCCCGGTCAGCCGCCCCGAGGACCGCCCCCTCTAGGGACGCAGCGAGGCGAAGTAGCTGGCCGCGGTGTCGACCAGCGCCATGGCGCGCGCCTGGTCGCGCTTGCGCCGGCGCACGAAGCGCGACCACGACTCGCGGGGCAGCGGCCGGGCGTGGCTCTCCACCGTCCACAGGCAGCCGCCAGTGGCGGGCAGGAAGCGGTGCACGGTAGAGCCGCCCTCGGTCCGCTCCTGCACCTCCATCGGCGCCGAGCGGCGAAGCTGGACCCGCAGCGCGGTGGCCCCGGGGGCCGTCTCCTCGTCGTCGCTGACCGCGCACTCCAGCCAGCCCGGCACGTCGGGCGCGGCCGAGGCGCGGATCTGCGGCCAGATCACGGGCGCGGCGGAGGCGTCGAGCAGGCGGTCGGCGAGGTCGATCGGGTCACAGGGCACGAGTCCGGCGACGGTGAAGCGGCGCATCGGCTACCCGGTCCTCCCATGCGGGTCGTTCTCCCCTCGCAGCAGCCGCAGGCCGTGGGGAAGTGCCGGCCAGACGGCGTCAAGGCAGTCGCCAACCCCCCGGGGACTCCCCGGCAGGGCGAGCACCAGGCAGCGACCGCGCACGCCTGCGACCTGCCGCGACAGCATCGCATGCGGCGTCGAATCGAGGCCCCGCAGGCGCATCGCCTCGGCCATGCCGGGGACCTCGTAGTCGAGCAGTGGCAGCAGCGCCTGGGGGGTGACGTCGCGCGGGGCCAGGCCGGTGCCGCCGGTGATCACCAGCAGCTCGGCCTCGATCGCGGCGGCGAGCACGAAGTCGGTGATGGGGAGCCGCTCGTCGGGAACCACGGCGCGCGACACCACGGTGGCGGGCAACTCGGCCAGCCGGACGGCGATGAGGTCGCCGCTGGCGTCGTCACGCTCGCCACGCGCGCCGGCGTCGCTCACAGTGAGGATCGCGGCAAGGACGGGACTCTGGACGGGGCTCACCTGCCCCGTAGCCTACGACGCCTGCGGGAGTTCGTGATCCTCGTCTTCCGAACCGTCACCGGCCTGGACCCGCCCGGGCTGGCGGCGGAAGAGGCAATCCTGGATCCCGTAGAGCCGGTCCATGAGGTGGACGATGGTGATCTTGCTGCGCAGCTCCTCGCTGCGGCAGTCCTCGGGGAGGGTGGCGTTGAGGGCCTCGAGGCGGTGGTCGAAGTCCTCGGGGACGCGCTTGCGGCCGCGGAGGTGGAGCTCCTCCAGCTCGGCGATCAGCGCGTCGATGGTCCGCACCGGGAGCTGGGCCTGGCGGCGCTGCTCGCGGCGGCGCTGCTCGTGCTGGGCTCTTCGGCGGATCTCGGCGTTGGCGGCTTCGAGGGCGGTCATGTGCACCAGTGGATACGGGCGAGGTTTCAGGTCGGTTCAATCCTAGGAATCTGCTCCATTCCGCGCCGGGATGCACTATGGTTGTTGAAGCACGTTTCGAGCGGGGGGTGGGGTGATCCGTCCCCTCCGCGCCCACCGTGTGGCGAACCGGCACAGGCGTAGGAGGCAGGAGGATGCAGTCCCCGGGTCCGCATCGTCGGCGCGAGCGACGGCAGCGGATGCCTCTGCGCGCCCCGGTTCGCACCCAGGCCCTGGCCGGCCGGGCGCTCCGCCCCGTCGCTGAGCCCGGCCGCCGGCAGCTCGCCCGGTCGAGCCGGGCTGCCATCAGGCTGCAGCGCCGCACCCGGCACCGTCTGCACGCCACCGGACAGAAGGTGCGCAGCGCCGCGCTCAGCGTCAACGCGGCCATCGCGGCGCCCGTCGAGCGCCGCAGCGTCCACGCCTTCAGGCAGCGCCCCCTCGTGTACGGCGCCATGGCCGCCTACGCGGTGCTCTCCATCGCCCTGATGGCCAGCCACGCGGTGGGCATCACCAGCGAGCACGCCATCCTCATCGGGCTGGTGCTCTTCGCCGTCGTCGGCAAGGCGCGCCCCTTCGTGTGGGACTGGCTGCCCTTCCTGTTCGTCGCCGTGATGTTCGAGGACCTCACCGGGGTCGGCGCCCAGATCGCCGGCGCGGTGCACTCGGCGGGCCCGATCGTCTTCGAGAAGACCATCCTGGGCGGCGTGGTGGCCACCACCTGGCTGCAGGACCGCCTCGGCCACGGCACCTTCCAGCACGTCTTCTCGGTCGCCCTGGTGGCCGAGTACCTGTTCCACTTCGCCGCCCCGCTGGTCGCCGGGCTGTGGCTGTGGTGGCGCCACCGCGAGTGGTTCTCGACCTTCGTCACCGCCTACGTGCTGGTGATGGCGATCGGCTTCATCGTCTACCTGATCTTCCCCGAGATGCCGCCTTGGCTGGCCGCGCGCGAGGGCCTGCTCCCCCACGTGCAGCGCATGGTGGTCGACACCCTGCAGTCGATCGGCGGCTTCGGCCACTTCTACGCCGGCGCCGATCCCGAGCCCAACGCGGCGATGCCCTCGCTGCACGTCGCCGTGCCCATGGTGATCGCCTGCACCATCGTGGCGGTGCGCGGGCATCGCTGGTCGTCCTGGCTGTGGATGCTCTACCCGCTGACCCTGTCGTTCGGCGTGCTCTACCTCGGTGAGCACTACGTCGCCGACGCGGTGGTGGGCATCGCCCTCGGCGCCGCGGCGTGGTGGGTCGCGGTGATCGCCCGCAACTGGGGCGGGCGGCCCGTGGCGGCCACGGTGAAGGCGCACGTCAGCGGGGCCCGGTCCCATCACAGGCTGCGCGCGCCGCTGTAGATTGGCGGGCTGACATGAAGCTCGCCGACATCCTCAGCTGGTCCGCCCGTTTCGCCGGCTGCGACGAGGTCCCCGCCGACTCGCAGGTCTACGTCGAAGCGTCCGCCGACGTGCAGCGCGTGCTCTTCGGCGTCGACGTGGACGGCACCGAGCTGCTCTGGGCGCAGCGCGAGGGGTACGACGCGGTGATCGCCCACCACCCGGTCGGCGAGCACGCCCGCATGGACTTCGCCAAGGTGGTGCACCGGCAGGTCGAGATGATGGTCGCCGAGGGCATCGACCGCTCGGTGGCCGAGGCGGCGGTGGCCTCGCGGCTCGACCGCATCCACCGCAACGACCACATGGGCAACTACAACCGCATCGTCGACACCGCGCGGCTGATCGGCATGCCCCTGTGCAACGTGCACCTGGCCTGCGACATCATCGGGCGGCAGGAGATCGTCGACATGCTGTCCGCGCGCGCCGATGGGCAGACCCGCGTCGGCGACGTCATCGAGTGGCTCGGCGAGTTCCCCGAGATGGAGGCGGCGCTGACCCGTCCCGAGGCCTGGATCGGCGACCCCTCGGCCCCGCTGGGGCGGTGGGTGGTGGCCATGGCCGGGGGGACCAACGGCGGCTACCCCGTCTTTCGCGAGTACTACGGCGCGGGCGTCGACACGGTGCTGGCCATGCACATCGCCGAGGAGGACCTGCAGCGGCTGCGCGCCGAGGCCCCGGCGGGGAAGAACCTGCTGATCACCGGGCACATGGCCACCGACTCGATCGGCATCAACCGGGTGATCGCGGGGATGGAGGCGCACGGCATCGCCGTGACCCGGACCAGCGGCATCATCGCGGGGCGCTGAGCGGGGCCCGGCGAAGTTCACGCTGTCGTTAAGCAGGCGGTCGTAGGCTTCGCGTCGGTTCCCTCCCTTCCAGGTCCCCGGGCGGCGCCGTCCCCCACACGGAGCGGGTGTCGCGGCTCCCCCCTGCCGAGCCGCCGCGACGGCGCCACCGGGGATCGTTTTCCTCCGCAGGATTCGGCTGTGGCTGTGACAGAGTGAGCGGCGCTGTGCCGCGCCGTGTCTCCGCCTCGCTGCTGCCACGCCTGCTGGTGATCGCCGTGCTGGCGGTGGTGCTGGTGTCGCTGTCGGCGTCGGCGCCCGCGGTGGTGGCGCAGCGGGACCAGGGGTTCTCGGCGGTGGTGCCGTCTGGGACTGCGCAGTCGTCGTCGCAGCCGCTGTCGCTGGCGGCGATCGACGCGCTGGTGTTCTCCAACCAGTACGAGAAGGCGGAGCAGGGATACCTGGCGGTGCTGTCGCAGCGGCCGGGCGACGCGCAGGCGCACGCGGCGCACGCGCTGTTCCTCGCCTACTCGGGCGACCTGGTGCGGGCGCTGGGTGAGGCGCGGACGGGGGCTGGGCTGGCGCCCTCCGACGGCCGGGCCCAGGCAGTGCTCTGCCGGGCGCTCGACTGGAACGGCTCGGTGGCCGAGGCGGTGCCGGCGGGGCGTCGGGCGGTGTCGCTGGCGCCGGACGACGCGCTGGCCCAGCTCTTCCTCTCCGAGGCGCTGGCCGACAGCGGCGACATGGGCGGGTCGAAGGTCGCTCTGGACGCGGCGTCGCGCCTGGTTGGGGCGTCGAGCAGCGCCTACCTTCGCGCCGAGGTGCACCGCGAGGCGGCCAACCTGGCGCACGACCAGGGCAACACGCTCGGGCAGGTCGACGCGCTCTCCGCGGCGGAGCGCGAACAGCCGGACTGGGCGGAGCGGGTCGTCGAGCTGGCGGGGGCGCTGTTCGACGACGCGGACGTTGCCAAGGCGCACGCTCAGTTCGAGAAGGCGCTGGCGCTGCGGGGCGACGACGTGGGGCTGCTGCTCAGCCTCGGCGGCTCGGCGCTGCTGGCCGCGGACTACGACGACGCGGCCGTCGCCTACCGGCGGGCGGCGACGCTGGCGCCGCGCGATGTGCAGGTGCTGCACGGGCTGGCGCAGGTGTCCATGGCCAAGGACGGCGATGCGGAGGCGGCGGCGGCCTCGCTTGTCGACGCGCTGCGAGTCGATCCGTCCGACCAGGCGGGGGCGGCGTACCTCCTGTACATCGCGCGCGACGTGTGGCGTGACGAGGCAAGGGGGTTGGCACTGATCGCCTCCGCCGTGTCGCCCGCGTCGGACGTGCAGCCGTCGCGACGCGTGGTTGCCGCACCCGACGTGGACGCGGTCGAGGCGGCGCATGCGTTGCGCGCGCTGGCGGCGGTGAATGCGGCGCGGAAGGCCGCGGGTCTGCCGGCCGTGCAGCTCGACGACCGGCTCACGGGCGCCGCGGCGGCGCACAGCTTCTACTGGCTGTTCAACCAGGCGAGGGCGTCGCAGAAGGGACTGGGCATCCACGGCGAGACGCCGGGGACGCCGGGGTTCGTGGGCGCCGGTGTGTACGACCGCGACAACGCCTTCGGCTGGCGCGACGGTCCGGTCGGCGAGGACATCACCCATCGCGGCTCGCCGGAGGGTGCGGTGTCCGACTGGGTGGACAGCGTGTACCACCGCTTCCCGATCCTGCGGCCCGACCTGAAGGTGATCGGCTTCGCCGACGCGTCGATGCTGTCGCTGCCCATCGAGGACATGGAGTTCGGCTTCAGCGGGCTCACCCCCTCGCCCGCGGCGCCGGTGCGCTACCCGGCCGCCGGGCAGACCGGAGTTCCTGCCAGCTTCTTCGACAACGAGCTGCCCGACCCGGTGCCCGCGGGCGCGTCGCGGGTCACGGGCTACCCGGTGACGGTCACCTTCGACCGGCGCAGCGCGGTGCACATGACGTCGTTCTCGCTGACCGGCCCTGGCGGTGCTGCCGTCGCTCTTGTGGCGGTGCAGTCGCCCTCGGCGGAGACGGAGAACTCGGCGTTCCTGTTGCCTGCCGCGCCGCTTGCCGCAGGCGCGCGGTACACGGCGCACATCGTCGCGGTCGTGGACGGCGCCGCCTACGATTCGACGTGGAGCTTCACGGTTCGCTGAGCAGTGCGTCCCACTGGGCGAGCAGCGCGGCGCGGCGGGACGGCTGGTTCCAGACGCGCGGGCCAGGGTGGTACGTGGCCGCCAGCCTCCTCCCGTTCCACGGATGCGCGGTGCCCAGCGCTTGGTTCCACGACGGTGCGTTGGCCAGCTTGCCCAATGCCGCGTACGCCGTGCGCCCGAGGGCGATCACCAGCGGCGGCGCGACGACCTCGATGGTGGCGCGCAGATGCTCCCGGCAGGCTTGCAGCTCAGCCGCCGTGGGCTCGTCGTTGCGTCCCCGCGGATCCTGGGGATTGCAGAGCACCGCATTGGTGATGAAGACCTTCGCGCGGGTGAGCCCGGCGCGTGCCAGCAGCACGTCGAGCGCCTCGCCACTCCGGTCGCCACTGAACGGCACCCCCGTCCGCTCCGCCCCGTGGCGGCCCGGCGCCGTTCCGACCAGCATCACGATCGGCCGCAGACTCCCGTTCGCCTGTCCCAGGATTCGCCGCCTGCCCTCCATGCGCGGACACGCCCGGCACGCCTGCACTCGGGCGACGAGGGCCGGATACTTGGTTGCGCTCACTTACACATGCCAGTGTAGCGACGCCGACGGCAAGGTCAAGCGCAAGCGCCGCTGGTTCAGACCCCAGCCGTACGGCGCCTTGCCGCGGTCAGCCGCTACGCTTGCCCGCATGCCCGACGTCCAGACCCAGATCGCCCGCGCCGTCCGCGCCGCGCTGGACGCACTGGGGGCGGACGTGGAGGCGGTGGTCGAGCCGTCGGGACGCCCCGAGTTCGGTGACTGGTCGACGCCCGCCCCGCTGCGCGCTGCGCGGGTGCTGCGGCGGGCGCCGATGCAGATCGCCGAGGAGCTGCGCGCGCGGCTCGACACCATGCCCGTCGAGCACGTCCGCGAATGGACGGTGAGCCCGCCCGGCTACGTCAACGCGCGGCTCGAGGACACCACGTGGGCGCCCGCGGTGATCGCGGACGCACTCGAGCTCGACCCCGCACACCCCGTGCCGCTGCCCGGCGACGCCACGCCGCCGACCGGCAAGACCCTGGTCGAGCACACCAACATCAACACCAACAAGGCCGCGCACGTCGGCCACCTGCGCAACGCCTGCCTCGGCGACTCGGTGTCGCGCATCCTGCGTCGCACCGGCCAGACCGTCGAGGTCAACAACTACATCGACGACACCGGCGTGCAGGTCGCCGACGTCATCGTCGGCCTGCGCGAGCTGGGCATGCAGCCGCGCGAGAACGAGCCGTACGACCAGTTCTGCTCGCGCGTCTACGTCGAGGTGGTGCGCCGCTACGACCAGGACCCCTCGCTGCTCGACAAGCGCCGCGAGACGCTGCGCCACATCGAGGACCGCGACAACGACACCGCGCAGTTCGCCAAGGACCTGGCCCGCCGCATCGTGCACGCGCACCTCGACACCATGGCGCGCTTCGACATCGGCTACGACCTGCTCACCTGGGAGTCCGACATCCTCGAGCTCGGCTTCTGGCGCAGGGCGTTCGAGATGCTGCGCGAGCGCGGCGTCATCGTCCTGGTCACCGAGGGCAAGAACGCCGGTTGCTGGGTGATGCCCTGGGACGACGGCGAGGGCGACGCGGACGCCGAGGCCGGCGAGGACGCGGACGCCAAGATCCTGGTCAAGTCCGACGGCGTCGCCACCTACACCGCCAAGGACATCGCCTACCAGCTCTGGAAGTTCGGCCTGCTCGGCCTCGACTTCCACTACACCCGCTGGGACCCGCAGCGCCCCGACTCGCCGGCAACCACGACCAGCAACGCAGACCATGCCGACCTCGACGGCGGCGGCTTCGGCCACGCGCAGCGCGTGGTCAACGTCGTCGACGCGCGCCAGCAGTACCCGCAGCAGGTGGTCAAGCAGGCGGTGCACCGGCTCGGCTTCCACGAGCAGGCCGAGTGCTCGATCCACCTCGCCTACGAGGTCGTCGCGCTGTCGCTGCGCGCCGCCCAGGAGATGGGGCTCGACGTCGAGGAGGGCCGCACCATGGTGGCGCTGAGCGGCCGCAAGGGCATCGAGGTGCGCGCCGACGATCTGCTCGACGCCGCCGTCGAACGCGTCCGCGACAAGGCCAAGACCGGCGAGGCCGCGCGCTCGCTCGCCGCCGGCGCGGTCCGCTACTACCTGCAGAAGTTCGGGCTGACCCAGATCATCGCCTTCGACTTCGGCGAGGCGCTGCGCACCACCGGCGACACCGGCGTCTACCTGCAGTACGCCCACGCGCGCAGTGCCGGCATCCTGCGCAAGGTCGAGGACGACGGCCTGCCGCCCACCGTCAGCACCGACCTCGACCCCACCGAGCGCGCCCTGCTGCTGCGTCTCGACACCTACCGCCACGCCCTCGGCGAGGCCGCGCAGAGCCTGTCGCCGCCGGTGCTCTGCACCTACGCCTTCCAGCTCGCCTCGGCGCTGAGCGACTTCTACGAGCACACCCCTCCCATCGTCCGAGAGCAGAACCCGCAGACGCGCCGCTTCCGCCGCGCCCTGGTCGCGGCCACCCGGGCCACCCTGGCCGACGCCCTGGCCACGCTGGGCATCGCCGCGCCCGAGCAGATCTAGACAAGGCAGGCCGAAACCGGCGTCGCTGTCACGACTCGGTGGTGATGGGCTGCGCGTGACACCGCCGTTACCGCTCCTGTACTTCCCTTGATTCGACCCCCGATCCGACTTAACCGTTGGACCGCACACTTCGTCGGGCAAGGATCAGCGCGGTCCTCGCCCTGGGGCTGGGGGGCCACAGGGCTTTGGAAGGCGCCGCACCTCGTCCAGACGGGCTGCGCGGTCCTGTGACTGGGGGGACGGCGGCGGCCGGCAACGGCCGCCGTCGACTTCCGGTCCACCGTCCCTGACGCAATCGGGGACGGCTTGCTAGCCTGCTGATCCATGCCGCCCCTGATCCGTCTCATGCTGGAGCCGCAACAGGGCGGCACCTACGCGCAGATGCTGCGCGCGGTTCGCGCCGCCGAGGAAGCCGGCTTCGACGCCGCCTTCCGCAGCGACCACCTGCTCACCATCGGCGGCCCGCCCCAGCCCGCCCTGGAGGCGTGGACCACGCTGGCGGCTCTGTCGCGCGACACCTCGCGCATCCGCCTCGGCACCCTGGTCACCCCGCTGACCTTCCGCCACCCCGCGGTGCTGGCCCGCGAGATCGTCACCGTCGACGAGCTGAGCGGCGGCCGCCTCGAGGTCGGCGTGGGCACCGGGTGGTTCGAAGCCGAACACACCAGCCTGGGCATCCCCTTCCCGCCGCTGCGCGAGCGCACCGACCGGCTCCACGAGGCCGTCGAGGTGATGACCCGGCTGTGGACCGGCCGGCCGGTCAGCTACAGCGGGCAGCACTACCGCCTCGACAGCGCCGTCGCCCTGCCCCGCCCGGTGCAGGACCCGCTGCCGCTGCTGGTCGGCGGCCACGGCGGCCGGCGCAGCACCCAGCTCGCCGCCCGCTTCGCCGCCGAGTACAACACCACGTCGACCGACCCCGCGGGCGCCGCCGAGACCTTCGCCAAGGCGCGCGGCGCGTGCAGCGAGGCAGGACGCGACCCGGCGACGCTGCACACGTCGTGGATGGGCACCGTGCTGGTCGCCCGCGACGAGGCCATGCTGCGCCGCCGCCTCGAGCGCCTGGCGGTGTGGAGCGGGACGCCGGGCGCGTCGCCCGACGAGGTGCGCGGCCGCATCGAGGCGCACGGCGTGGTCGGTGTGTACGAGCAGGCCGCCGAGAAGCTGCGCGCCTACCTCGACGCGGGCGCAGAGCGCGTCTACGCGCGCCTCTGGGATCTGGACGACCTTGACCAATTCTCCGAGGTCGTCACCGAGGTGCTGCCCCGCGCCACCGCCTAGCGGCTAGGCGAAGGAGCGGGCGATCCTGGCGATGTTGTCGGCCCAGCTCGGGTCGCTGGCGTAGGTGACGTTCATGCCGCGCAGCGTCGGCCCGTGGTAGTAGGCGCCCGAGGGCGACAGGTAGTTCTGCGCCACCATGTGGGCGACGAAGTCGATGCAGGCGGCGAAGGACGCGAAGGTGTACGCGTCCTGGTAGGGATGGGCGTCGTCGGCGCCGTAGCCGAAGAGGTTGTGCTTGTCCTGGGCGATGCGTGAGGTGCCGAACGCCGATTCCTCGATGGCGTGGGCGAGCAGGTAGCGGGCGCTCACCCGGTTGCTGTGCTCGGCGGCCATCAAGGCGTCGCCGAGGTTGGCCAGCGCGGTGCCTTGCAGGAAGCCGTTGAGCCGCGCCGCCGTCTCGCCGGAGGGCTGGGTCAGGTCGGTGTCGACGGTGAACTGCACGCCGGCGACCGGCGGGAAGACGGGGCCGCCGGGGGCATGCGGGGCCTGCTGTTGCTGCTGTTGCTGCTGCTGGCGTTGCCGCTCGGCCTCGAGCCGCGCCTGCTCGGCGTCGGCCGCCTTCTTGGCGGCGATCGCGTCCTGCAGGTGCTGCTGCGACTGCGCCACCGTGCCGTGCGCGGCCGACGACGCGTCGGCCAGCTTCTGCGCCTCGATGCTGACCAGCACCGCGGTGGCCGCGGCCTGCTGCTGCGCGGTGTCGAGCTGGGCGCGCTGCGCCGTGGCGTCGTCACGCGCCTTCTGCACCAGGCTGCGCGCGCCGGCGATCTGCTCCATGAGCTGCTTGCTGCGGTCGGAGACGTGGGCGAGGTCGCCCTGGCGCTGCAATGCGGAGGTGAGGTCGGACGCGCTGATCACGTAGAGCAGCGGCGTGTCCATGCCGCGCACGTAGGAGGCGCGGAGGATGTTGGCGAGCTGCGCCCGGTCCCGCTGCGCCTGGGCGTCGAGCTGGGCGGCCTGGGCGTCGTCGCCGGCGATCTGCGTGTCGATGGCGGCGATCTGGCTGGCCAGGTCGCTGAGCTTGGCCTGCGCCGCGGCGAGATTCTGCTGCGCCGCGCCGAGCGCGCTGTCGGCCTGCTGGGCCTGCTGCTGCGCGTCGCGAAGCTGCTGCTGCGCCTGCGCCACCTGCCCCGCCGGATCACCGGCGGCGGCCGCGGGGATCACGGGGATGGCGAACAGCAAGCTGGTCAGGACTGCCGCGGCGACACGTCCGCGTGCGGTGCGCACGCCGAGGGGGGACATGGGAGGCGCACTATCGCACGCCTGTACTGGGCATGACCAGCGTGTGATCCGCTCGTCATCGAACCGTGTGCGCCGCGATCCTCACGTTCGGGTCGTATTCGGCCAAAACGTGTGTTCGCCTTGGTGGGCCTCAGTCTCCGGGGACGGCGCGGGCGATGACGGCGTCCAGTTCGAGCGGCTCGGGGACGTCGCCGGTGTGCACGTCGACGGCTCCGTCGCCGCTGACCAGCATGTCCAGCACCGCCGACACGTCGGTGGTCTCGGCCTCCTCGCCGGGCTCGTCGCCCCAGCGGCGGGCGTAGGCGGCGACGGGCTGCCCGGCGTCGAGCAGGATGACCCCGGTGCCCTTGGAGGAGGTGACCACGCAGGCGGCGTCGGACCCCTCGCGGCGGAGCAGGGCGAGCAGGCCGTCGAGGTGGAGGAAGGCGGCGTGCAGGCCGGTGAACCGCGCCGGGCTGCGCAGGGCGAGCGCCAGGGCGACGCTCACCGCTCTCGGGTGCGGGCGGACGGTGATCTCCACCGTGGGGCCGCGGTCGGGGCTGGGCAGGCGCAGGGGGGCGTCGACCTGGCGCTGACCCTGCTCGACGTAGGTGGCCAGGATGCGGCCGTCGAGGAAGGCGACGGTGTCCTTGCGGCCGTCGCGGCCGACCAGCTCGGCGGTGCCGGTGAAGCGGTCGGTGGCGAGGATGCCGAGCATCTTGGGGGCGTCGGCGAAGGCGCTGCTGAGGCGGGCCAGGCGGGGGCGGCCGGCGGGCATGGGCAGCCAGCGGCCGGCCCACGCTGAATCGGCGCCCTCCGGGTCGGAGGAGCGGGCCGCAGTGGCAGCGAGGGCAGGTTCGCGCTCGGGCTCCGGGGCGGGCGCGGGCTCGGGCTCCGGCGCGGCCGCGACGACCTCCTCGGCGACGGGTTCGGGCTCGGGCTCGGCCGCGACGACCTCCTCGGCGACGGCTTCGGGCTCGGGC